>Ga0272441_10001710_pt1 | contig 46219 bp, 37 predicted proteins | sample SSMProp6N_FD_193582 | JGI IMG/M metagenome (GOLD analysis project Ga0272441, IMG submission 193582) | Marine sediment archaeal communities from Little Sippewissett salt marsh, Falmouth, MA, United States - SSM-Prop-6N | ecosystem: Environmental > Aquatic > Marine > Wetlands > Sediment ... | reverse complement strand
CCGCCCCCCGCCCAGCATCGCTCAGTCGGCGACGGCGTAGCGGACAATCCACCATATCGCCGCCAGCCCGTCGACCCAGGTAATCTTCTTCCCCTCGGCGTACGTACGCCCGCCGTAGGCGATGGGCACCTCGTAGACGCGCGCCTTCGCCCGGGCGAACTTGGCGGTGAGCTCGGGCTCTATGCCGAACCTGTCGGAGCTGAGCTCCATCTTCTCCAGAAGCTCGCGCCTGAAGACCTTGTAGCAGGTCTCGACGTCCGACAGGTTGAGATCGGTGAGCATGTTGGAGAGCGTCGTTATCAGCTTGTTGCCGACCGAGTGCCAGAAATAGAGGACGCGGTGGGGCCCGGCCCCGATCAGGCGCGAGCCGTAGACCACGTCGGCCTTGCCGTCGATGATGGGCTTCAGCAGCCCCCGGTACTCCCCGGGGTCGTACTCGAGGTCGGCGTCCTGGATGATGATTACGTCCATCGTCGCCTGGGCGAAGCCCCGGCGGAGCGCCGCGCCCTTGCCGCGGTTCTCCTCCTGGAAAAGCACGCGGTAGGGCTTGCGGCCGACGTAGTTCTCCAGAATCTCGCGCGTGCCGTCGGTGGAGCCGTCGTCGACGACGACGATCTCAGAGGGGATGCCGGTGGCCTCGACGGAGGCGAGGACCTGCTCGACGGTCTCCCGCTCGTTGTAGACCGGCACCACCACGGAGACGCTAGGGCCGTCGTAGCCCTCCCGTCGCGGGCGGGCCTTCGCGGCGGGAGTTTTCGCCGACTTCTTCGCGGGCTTCTTGGCCGGTTTCTTCGCGGGCTTCTTGGCCGACTTCTCTGCAGGTTTCTTCGCCACGGCTAGTCCCTCTTGCCGAGATAGATTATCAGGTAGACACCAAGGCCGACGCCGTTGGCGATCAGCCACGCCCTGTCTGCGCTGCGCGAAATCCCCGAGGGCCACCTGAGGCCCCAGTCCACGGCCGCGTCGAAGAGCAGCCTACCCGCCAGCCCCGAAGCGAAGCCGCACTTGACGGCGAAGGTCGTGAGCGTCTCCGGCTGGCCGTTGGCCCTGCGCTTGAGGTTGCGCGCGTTGGCTATGGCCCAGACTATCGCAAATGGAAGCGCGCTCCTGAAGAGCGCGTTGAACTGGAAGCGGTGGCTGAAGTACCTGTCCAGGCCCGGGAACGCTGCCGCCGCCCAGAGGGCGACGGCGGCAATCCCCGCGAACATGAAGAACTTCGCCGTCCGGCCCAGGCCGTAGGTGTCCTGCCGCCGCTTCATCGCAAGGATCGCGACGATCAGCAGCACCGCGCCGACGATGATCTGCTTCCAGGGGAACCACTCCAAGGCCGCGCCCTCCTCCTATTGTCCTGAACCGTTCTTGCCAGGCGGATGCCAGCCGTTGACGACCTTCGTGCCCGCCGCATTGTCGTGGACCGCGCGGCCCCGCTCGTCGAAGGCGGCCATGAGCGCCCCCGGCAGGAAGACGGTCTTGACCAGCGCCCGCACCAGCAGCATCTTCGTCCCCGCGAGCCCGTCGTCGCCTGACCGGCGGACGCTTATCCTCACCACGGCCTTGCCGATCGTCTGGCCGTTGAGCGAAGAGAAGGCCACCTCGTTGATGAACCAGGCCACCCCCGCCGTGGCCGCCGCAATCGCGGCCGCAATGGACGCGCCCGCCGTCTCTTTCAGCAACAGGAAGACGATTATCAGCACCATGAAGGTCGCCATCATGTCAATGAGGAGGGCGAGCAGCCTGCCTATGAACGTGGCCGGCCCGTCGCCCGCGCCGGGAACGGACGCGGCGGCCTTGGGCTTCTCCTGGACCGCCGTCTTCGCCGTCCTGGGACGCATCCTCTCCGCCGCCTCGTCGGCGGCCATGCGGGCGGAGGTCCTTTCCGAGACGGGCTCGTCGTCCTTCTCCTTCTCCTTGGCGACCTGAGACCCGTTCAGCTTGGCGCCGCAGTTGGCGCAGAAGGTCGCGTCGGCATCGGCCTGTCTTCGGCCGCACGCGCGGCACCGGGCGCCCGCCTTCGCGCCGGGCTTCCTCTCCGCCTTGGCGTCCAGCTTCACCGACGGAATCGTCAGCCGCCTGCCGCAGCGGGGGCACTTCCCGGTCAGCTTCTTGGTCTGGATCGGCGCGCTGATCCGCTTGCCGCACTGGCAGGTGAACTTGATCTTGTCGTCGTAGACCTCGACGCTCGTCGGAGAGCCCGGCGGCTCCGCGCCCTTGAGGAGATCGTCCCCCGGGCGGACCTCGACCAGCTTCGCGTCGGACTCCTCACCCTCATCCCCGGGCTCGGCCTTTTCTTCGGCCTTCCCGCCGGCCTTCTCGTCGGCCTTCTCGTCGGCAGGCGCCTCCGGCGGGCGGACGGAGTACTCGACGGTGGGCTTCTCGGGACGCGGCGGGGGAACAGGCTGGTCACTGTCGTCCCCGCCCGCGCTCTCTTCGGGCTTGTCCCCGGCATCGCCCTTGTCAGCGGCGTCGTCAGCCGGCCCTTCGACCTTGTCCTCCTCTTCGGAGCCCTTCTTCGCGGACCTCTTCGCGCTCTTGCGCTCCTTCTTGCGCTTCTTCTTCGATTTCTTCCTGGCCCTTTTCTTGGCCTTCTTGGCCTCGGGCGTAGGCTCCTCGTCCTCGAGCTCCTTGAAGGCCGCTATCGCTTCGGCGAAGAGGCCCGAATCGCCCCGGTCCTCGGCATCGCCCTTGCCGGCGGCATCCCCGGCATCCTCGCGGGCCTCGTCTCCGGTCTCATCCCTCACGGAACTCTCCTCCGATGCCCCAGCCTTCTCCTCTGATGAGCTCACGATGCTGATCGACCTCCCGCATTTCGAGCAGTAGGCCTCGCGGCCGGCATGGGCCGCGTCGACCTTCAGCACGTTGCCGCATTCGCACTTCAGCTCGATGGTAACCTCTCCCGGGCCGCGCCCCCTTGCCCCCTAGCCTTCCGGCGGCCGCTTGCCCCGGAGACCCAGTATAAGCTCGACCTCGCCCGTCAGCACGCCGGTTCTCTGCGAAATCTCCGCCGCCGAGAGGCCACGGTCGGCGAGCTCATAGATCTCACCGAAGCGCTCATCGCGGTCGTCCTCGCCTCCCGCGTCTCGCCCGGCCCCCTCCGGCTCGTCGGGGGCCGGCGCCGCAGGCTCTGCTATAATGTCGCCGCCGCTGCCCTCGGCGTGACCCGAACCCGACTCGAGCTTGGCTATCCGCTCATCCGCCTGGCGGATAAGCGTCTCGAGCAGACTTATCTTGGTGTCGAGCCTGGCGTTCATCTCCTTGGCCAGGGACTCTAGGTCGCCGAGGAGCTCCTGCACCTGCTCCGAGGCACGTTCGACGCCCGGGCCTCTGGGCGCGGGCGTCGGGGAGGGGGGCTGCCCGAGAGCGCCCTTCCTCTTCCTGCCCAGCAGCCTGCCCAGCGAGAAGACTACCACGATCAGCCCCAGCACGAGGAGCGCCAGCCACATGTCGTTCTCGCGCTCGCTCGCGGGGGGCTCGCCCCCGGCGTGGGGCGCGCGGCCGACCTGGCACAGGATGACCGGCAAGCTCGAAGCCGTCACAGGATACTCCGCCTCTCCTCGTAGGCGTAGATGTTCCAGATGGAGTTCTTCGCCCTCCGCGTGCACTCGGTAAGGAACTTCCGCGCCGACGAGACCATGCGCTGGCGACGGTAGAGGACGCCCAGAGCGTAGAGCACCAGGCCGTCGTCGGGCAGGTCGGCCCGGGCCCTCTCGAGCTCGCGGACGGCGGCGTCGTTCTTGCCCCTCGCCCAGAGGAGCAGCCCGAGCGTCTTCCGGATCTTCCCGTCTGCTCTCCCCTCGCGGATGATCTGGCGGCACTTCTCCGTGAGCGAGGTCTTCTGCGCCGACGAGAGGTGCCAGAGGTCCCTCGGCAGCGGAGCGCCCGTAACCGAGGGGCCGATGTTCGCCCTGAAGAACTCGAAGGCCCGGGGCTCAATGCCCTCCTTGCGCCCCTCGCCGATCCTGAGGACCCAGTTCTTGTAGTCGCGCAGGAAGCGCCTGTGGAACTTCTCGTTGGGGAATATCGCCTCGTACTGCCGGCGGAGCTCGCCCTCGAAGTAGAGGTTATCCGCCAGCATGCGGTAGTTGGCCACCGCGGAGATGACGTCTTCGGCCACCGAGCGCGCCGGGATGAGGCTGACCATGAGGGTGTTGCGATCCCACTCGAAGAACCCGTTGCCGGTGAACGGAGCGATGAGGATGTTCTGGTTCAGCTCGACGCGCGGGTCGCACTCGCCGATCATCTCGCGCACCCGGGCGACCTGGTCCTTCGTCGCGCGCGACACGTTCTGGAGCATGACGGAGTGGGTCTGCGCGATGTCGCCGCCGACGGATCCGATCTTGAGCAGGTTCCGCACCAGGCTGATCTCGCTCCTGATGAACTCCACCGCCGCGTCGACGTCGGTCTTGACGGCCCGGGAGGAGTCGGCCGGCGCGCCCGGCTTGCGCCCCAGGCCCACGGCGCCCCGGAATATCTCGAGCCTGAGGTCGTGGAGGCGGTCGACCATGCGCTTCTCGGCGTCCGTGCGCGCGCGCGAGAGGACCGTCTCGAGCACCCTCCCGTATAGCGACTCGAGGCGGCGCACCGCGTTGTCAATATCCTCCGCACGCGCGGCCTCCTGCGATCGGGCGAAGAGCAGCTGCTGCACCTGGTCGTCGAGGCGGCCGGTGGCGACCAGCCGGTTCGTCTGCGGTGTGAGTCCCGGCATGTTGCGGAAGAGGCCCGCCAGCTTCCTATAGATCAGATCGCGCTCGGCCTGCAGCTTGGCGAGCGCCCCCTCGGCGGCGCCGTCGCCGGTCTCGGCCTCGTCTATGCCGGAGACGACCTGGAAGTCGCCCAGCCGCTCGGCGAGCCACTCGGTCAGGTAGTAGATTCCGGGCTCTTCGCCGATCCGGATCTCCCGCCTGAGCTTCGCCGGCATCTCGTCGTCGGCCCCGGCCACGATCGAGATGTCCAGCAGACCCGCGTCGATGATCAGCCTCTCCGGCTCGGAGAAGGTCATCTGACGGGGGTTCTCGCGGACCTTCGAGGTGACGATGCGCTCGACCGACGCCCAGTAGAGGCGGTCGAGCTCGTCGATGACCTTCGCGATGCCGCCGACGGCCTCAAGGTCGCCCGCGGCCTCCGCGGCACGGAGAGACTTGTAGCGGCCGACGAGCTCGTCGAGGGACACCTTGGCGCTGTCGGCGCGGGCACTCACCTGCCGATCCCTTCCGCGGAGCCGCCCGAGTAGAAGGCCACCTCGCTCCTCCCCCAGACGCGGCTCTCAAGGCGCTCGGCCGACCCGATCCGGTCCGGCAGCGCCGTTCCCTTCTCCGCCCTCAGAACGAGCGTCCCGCCCTGCGAAAGCGCACCGGCGGCCGCCGCGAGCGTTTCCGAAAGCGTCCCCTCCGCCTCGCCGGCGAGCCCCGCCGCATCCCGGAAGGGCGGATCGGCGAAGACCAGGTCGAAGCGGCGCCCGGCCTCCGCCAGGCGCCTCACCGCGGCCGGGCAGCTCCCCTCGACGACCTCCGCAGCGCTGCCCAGGCCCGCCTTTTCCAGATTGGCGCGGATCACCCGGGCGCTATCGGCCGAGGAGTCGACGAAGACGCACCGGGCCGCTCCGCGCGACAGGGCCTCGATCCCGAGCGAGCCGCTCCCGGCGTACAGGTCGAGGACGCCCGCGCTCTCGACGGCGCCGCGCGCCGCGAGCATCGAGAAGACCGACTCCTTGACGCGGTCCAGGACCGGCCGCGTCGCGATCCCCTCGACGCTGCTGAGCCTCGTGCCCCTGGCCTTTCCGGCGATGACCCTCAACTCGCCCGCGCCTCCGCGGCGGCCGTGAGCCGTCCTAGTATTTCTTCCTCTGCCTGGAGCTGGGTATTGCCAGCTTGTCCCTGTACTTCGCGATGGTCCTGCGGGCGATGTTTATGCCGGACGCCTCGAGCATCTCCTTGATCTGCTTGTCGGAGAGCGGCTTCTTCCGGTCCTCGGCGTCGACCATCTCCTTGATCCGGCTCATGACGCTCTTGGAGCTCTCCTCGGAGCCGTCGGCCGACTCGAAGCCGCCCGCGAAGAAGTACCGCATCGGGAAGGTGCCCTGCGGGGTGTCCATGTACTTGTCGTTGATGGCGCGGCTGACCGTCGAGACGTGCATGCCGATCTGATCGGCGACCTCCTGCATCATGAGGGGCTTCAGCTGCGAGACGCCGCTTTCCATGAACGGGCCCTGGATGCCGACGATCTGTCGGGCGATCCTCTCGACGGTGCTGCGGCGCTGCTGGATCGCGTCGATCAGCCATCTGGCCGACTGGATCTTCTCGCGGATGAAGCGGCCCTCCTCCGAGCCGCGCTTCGCGCCGGCGAGCATCTCCCTGTAGGTGCTGGACACCCTGAGGCGCGGCGTGTGCGAGTCGTTCATCCTGATGACGAACTCGCCGTCGACCTCCTCCACGATGACGTCGGGGACGATGTACCTCGCCTCGGACCTCGAGTAGACCAGCCCCGGCCTAAGGCTCAGGTGGCGGATTCTTTCGAGCGCCTCCTTGACGCGTTCCAGCGAGACGCCGAGGTCCTTCGCCACCTTGGGCAGGCGGTTGTGCAGCAGGTCGTCGAAGTGGTCCCGCACCACGCGGGTCTCGAAGTCCCCGTTGGAGCCGCCGCGCTCGAGCTGCAGGAGCAGGCACTCCTCCACCGTCCGGGCGCCGACGCCGGGCGGGTCCAGGGACTGCACGAGCTCCAGCGCCTGCGCCGCCTCCTCCTCCGAGACCGGCCCCAGGCCGTCATGGGCAGAGCCCTTCTCGGCGGCCTCGGCGGCCGCGCGGTTGGCGGCCTCGAACACCTCCTCGAGCGGGTAGGCGAGATAGCCGTTGTCGTCTATGTTGCCGACGATCAAGCGCGCCAGGTCCCGCAGACGAACGTCCGCCTCGCTGATGCCGAGCTGCTCCTCGAGGATCTGCCGCAGGTCGAGCTCGGGCGCGGGCGTGCTGGCGATGGCGTCCCGCTTCGGGTCCTCGCCGTCCTGGTAGCGACGGGCGGTCGGCCCCTCCAGGTACTGCTCCCATTCGTCGTCCTGGGTCACCTGCTCGAGGCGCTCGAACTCCTCGTCATCCCTGTGATCGAGGTCTTCGCGCTCGGCCTCGTCGTCGGCCGGGCCCGGCTCCTCGACCTCGAGCGCGGGGTTCTCTATCAGCTCCTGGTTGATCTGCTCGGCTAGCACCATGAGCGGCAGCTGGAGCATCTCGATGCTCTGGATCATCTGGGAGGTCATCTTGAGCTTCTGCTCAAGACGCTGGGAGATCATCGCCCTCATCTCCATGGGGCTCATCCGTCGGCCCCCCCTCCGCCGGAGCCGCGACCGGCCTCGCCGGCGCCGAAGGCCTCGCGCCCGGTGATGGCATCGGTGAGGACGCGCTCGTCGGCGAACTCTATCTCGCTGCCGGCGGGCAGGCCCCGGGCGGGCCTGGTGATCCGCACTCCCTTGCTGCCCAGCAGCTCCGAGAGGAGCGCCGCCGTCGCGTCGCCCTCGACGTTCGGGTTGAGCGCCAGGATCACCTCCTTCACCTCGCCCCCGCCCCCCGAGACGCGCCCCGTCAGCTCCCTGATTCTGAGGCTCTCGGCCTCGACTCCGTCGATCGGCGAAAGGTGCCCCATGAGAACGTGGTAGAGCCCCCTGTAGGCGCCGGTCTTCTCGATCTGCGTGACGTCGCGGGGGAACTCCACGACGCAGATGACCGAGCGGTCACGGCCGCCGTCGGTGCAGATGGGGCACGGGTCCTCCTCGGTCAGGTTGCCGCAGACCGAGCAGTTCCGCGTCTTCTTCTTCACGTCGCGGATGGCGCGCGCCAGCGCCATAGCCTCCTCCTCGCCCACCGAGAGGACGTGGTAGGCCATCCGCTCGGCGCTCTTACGCCCCACGCCGGGCAGGCGACCGAACTCCCCGATCAGCTTCTCCAGGCTCTCGGTGTAAGGCTTCATCCGCCTAGCCCATCAGCATCGACGGGTCGACCCCCAGGCCCATCTCGCCGAACTTCTTGCCGAAGAGGTCCTTCGCCCGATCAACCGCCTGCGAGACGGCCGCGGCAATCAGGTCCCCCAGCATCTCGGCGTCGCAGTCGGCCAGCACCTCGGGGTCGACCTTGACAGACGCTATCTCCATGGCCCCGTTCATGCGGACAACCACCATGCCTCCGCCCGCCGAGCCCTCCACGTACTCCTCTTTCAGCGAGCGCTTGAAGCGCTCGACCATCTCCTTGATCTGACCGGACTTGGCGAGTATGTCGAAGAGGCTCAACGGGCTTCCTCCCGGCGGGATATCCTAGCGACCTCGCCGCCGAACTTGCCCATGACCCGGCGCACGCCCGGATCCTCAGCGGCCCTCTGCTGCTCGTCCCTCCGGGACGGCTTGGCCGCCCCCTCGGCCCCCCCACGAGAAGCCGTCACGAAGCGGACGCGGGCGCCCTGGCCCGCGACCCTCTCGACGGCGTCGCTGACCTGGGCGAAGCGGGACTTCTCTTCGAGGCGCTCCTTATGGAATATCTGCTTCCGGTCGAAGGCTACGACAAACGTGAGGCCGTCCACCGCGGCCAGCTCGCCGTCGGCGAGGAGCGTCCCGAGGGGCTTCGAGGCCGTGCTCACCTCCTCGACCACCACTCCCCAGAGGCCCCTGGCGCTCTCGAGCGTGAGCGGCACATCGGCCGCGCGCGCGGCGTCCCGAGGGGCGGGGGTAGCAGGAGCGGCCTCCGGCGGCTTCTCTGCCACCGGCGCCGGCGCGGGCGATTTGGCGCGTGGGGCGCCGGAGCCCTTCTTCTCCCAAGGGCGCTCGGAGGGCGCCCGGCCGGATCGCTCCTTCCGGGGCGCCTCCGAGGGGCCGTTTGAGTCCCCGCCGCCACCGGACTTCAACCCGTCGACGATGCGCGAGAGCTCCAGCAGATCGTCCAGGCGGCTCAGCTTGATGAGCGTCACCTCCAGCGGGATATGCGGCCGCGGGGCCTCCGCGGCCTCGGAGCGGGCGTTCGACAGCAGCCTGACCGCATGGAGCAGCCGCTCCGACCCGAGCGCCCCGGCCATCTTCGCGAGCGCCGCCGCACGGTGAGAGAACTCCGGCCTTGCCGCCGATTCCTCCCCGCCCAGCACCGCCACCTCCAGCGCCGCGTGGAAGGCCGCCGTCAGCTCGTCGATCAGCTCGACCGCGTCGCCGCCGCCGTCGAGTATCCTGGCCGCCTCGTCGACGGCTCCCGAGGCGTTCCCCTCCGAGACGGCTTCGGCCAGGCGGAAAACCGCCGCCTCGCCGACCGAGCCCGTCACCTCCTCGACGTGGGAGAGGCCGATCTCCCCGTCGGCGTAGGTGACGATCTGATCGAGCAGGCTCTCGGCGTCGCGGACAGAGCCGCGCGCGCGCCTCGCAATCGCAGCGAGGGCCTCGCCGGCGGCCGCTATCTTCTCCGCCTTGCAGATAGACTCGAGGCGGCCCGCGATGGCGTCGACACCGACGGGTCGGAAGTCGAAGCGCTGGCAGCGCGAGCGGATCGTCTCGGGCAGGCGCTGGGGCTCGGTCGTGGCGAAGATGAACTTGACGTGCTCGGGCGGCTCCTCGAGGGTCCTCAGCAGAGCGTTGAAGGCCGAGTTCGAGAGCATGTGGACCTCGTCGATGATGTAGACCTTGAAACGCGCGCGGCTGGTGGCGTACTGGACGTTCTCGCGGAGCGCGCGCACGTCCTCGACGGAGTTGTTCGAGGCGGCGTCGATCTCGATTACGTCCATGTCGGAGCCGTCGGAGATCGCCGTGCAGAAGTCGCACTTGTTGCACGGCTCGGGCGTGGGGCCCTTCTCGCAGTTCAGGGCCTTGGCGAGTATGCGCGCGGTGGAAGTCTTGCCGATGCCGCGCGGCCCGGCGAAGAGATAGGCGTGGCCGATCCGCCCCAGCTTGACCGCGTTCTTGAGGGTGCGGGCTATGGCCTCCTGACCCACCACCTCCTCGAAGGTCTGCGGCCGGTAGCGCCTGGCCATCACCACGTAGGCCAACAGTCTCCCCCTCCCCCTCCCAGGGGCGGTCGAAGTAAGAAAGGCCGTGCACCCAGCCTCGACCGCTCCGCGGCCCGGTCTCCTTCCACCCGGCCGACTCCTGTCAAGTTACCCCACGGCGCATGCAGATGCTGCTTATGGCTGCACCTTTCGGCCTGACCAGGTTCACAGCTCCCGCATCGCATGGGACCCGACTATCAACGTCAACCAGGCGGACGAGTGCCGGGGCGAAATCGGCCTCATGCCGGGAATTCAGCCCTGCATCAGGAGAATTTCAGGTCGCCCCGAAGGGCTCAGAGAATCCCCAACTCCCCGCCTAGCACGGCCCGAAGGCAACGGACGCCCGGCCGAACGCACACGCCTGAACGCCCTCGCAACTCCTATACCTATACCACGCCGCCGGTGACGTGTCAAGCCGGTTGGGCCCGAGGCAGCGACCCGGCGCGCCCAGGTCGTCGGGGCCAGGAGTCCGTTCGGAAGCGCCGTGGCATGGCGGGGCTTGCCGCGACTTGCCTGGCCGGTGTCGGCGATAACGAGGCAGCGGAACGTGTCGGCCACGACCACCCCCTTGCCACTGAGGCCCCCGCGTTGTATCATCCATTGGCGCCCCTGATCGACTCCTTCGACTGCCCCCCAGAGCGTGACGCGAGGTGGCCATGCGCCTCTGCCGGATGATTCCGAGATTCTCGCTCCGCACGCTGGTCGTCTTCCTGCTGCTTGTGACGAGCGGGACGGGGCTCTGGTGGCATTGGGAGGCGTGGCTGCTGGAATGGGCTGTGCCTGAGACCAGGCGGAGCTGCGCGGCGTTCTCGCGTGATGGCGCTCACATCGCCACCGGAGGTGACGACGGAGTTGTGAGGGTCTGGGACGTTCGGACCCGGAGCGTCGTCTTCGAATCGAAGGCGGACGGCCACAAGGTCAGGGTCTGCTCCGTAGCCTTCTCGCCGGACGGCATGTCCGTCGCCTCGGGAGGCGTCGACAGGTCCGCGAAGCTGTGGAACATCGCCAGCGGCAAGTGCACCGCGACCTGCGGCGGACACGAGAGCTCTGTCGAAGTCAAGTTCTCTGACGACGGAGCCGAGCTGCTGACAGAGACGGTACGCGGCCGAGGGCCGGTCTCCAGCGATCGTGGAGGGCTGCACACGGACGGGATAGGCACTCTTGTGACGATCCGACGCTGGCACGCAGCCACGGGCGTCCTGGTCGAGAAACTGGACGTGGACGGCTCCTACTTCTCCGATCTGACGGAAGAGATGCAGCGGCACTATGAGAACAACAGTATCGGTCCAAGACACATGTGGGGCGACATGGCCGTCTACGTCCCTAACTGGGAGGTCAATGAATGCCCGGTCGAGCTTCCCGGCCACGACCTCGATCAGCCGCTGCTGCTCAGGAGGAGAAGACCGGAACCGTGGTGGGGCGTCTTCTACCTGTGGGAGTTCTGGCTGACTGCGGCCTTCGCCGGGGTGTTCGTGTGGAGCGTGTGGCGGGACAGGAGGGCGCTGGCATGACCGCGTCCACCCCACCTGTCATCGTCGACCCCGGCCGCCCGGTGACGCCATGAGAAGGCGCTCGGCACTCCACGAGGCCCAGCAGCGTAAGCCGCTCGCGGTGAGGCCCGCGGCGGCTGCCGTGCTCATAGCGCTCGGCGCGGAGCTGCTCATCCTCTCGGCCGCCTCGCTGCCGGGGTTGGTGGGCCTCGGCGCCGTGAAGTGGCGCATAAACACCGGCAGCGCCGCCGGCGACCTCACGGCCTTCATCATCACGGCCGTGCTGCTCGCGGGCGTGTTCGCCGGGGCCGTTGTTCTGGCGTGGCGGCTGCTCTCGAGGCCCGAATCGAGCGTGCGCGCGGAGGGAGCGGCGCTTCTCGCCGTCACGATCCCGCTTCTGCACCTCGGCCTGGCGCAGGTGCTCACCAGGCTGGTGGGCTGGTACAACGGTACCCCCAGGCCGTCCTACGCCCCGGACTGGGCCGCCCGCATCTGGCAGCTTCGCTACACCGGCTTCGCGCTGGTGCCGGGCGTCACTTTCCTCATCGCGGGGCTGGTGGTGTGGCTGAGCCGGGCGTCGGGGCGGCGGCTGGCGAGGCTGGTGCTGGTGGCGGCTGCTGTGCAGTCGGTGATGCTGGGCGTGCTCTACGTCATGTCGCAACCGTTGTACGTCGTGAAGTGGCAGATCAAGCTCTCCCGCGACCCCTCCTTCTCGCTGGAGCTTATGATAGCGTGGGTGACGGCCGAACTCATCGTGGTGCAGATCGCCTCGCTACGTACCGCCGACCTCATCTTCGCAGCGACCGCGAAGTGGCGGCGGATTGCTGCGACGGTCGTCTCGATGGCGATGTGGCTGTGGGGGCTGTGGTCCTGCCACTACGTCTACAGCTTCGCCATCATGCGGGCGAGCATACGCCGGTCATATTGGAGCCGCGGGGGCCGGACGGCCTTGTGGAAGCCGTGGTACCCCTTCGTCGCGGCCGGCGTGATGCTCGCGGGGGCGCTGCTGCTCACCGTCCTCGCGCGCAAGCGAGACGCGGACGGGAGCGACGCCGAGGGCGAGGACAAGGACGAAGGCGATGGCCGCCGCGCGCCAGCCCCGGAGGCCCCACCGGATGAATGACGCGCCGCGGATAGACGATTGCAGGCGGTTCAAGGAGTTGTGGAAGGAGTTAGTGGCCCGGGCAGTGGTAGCATTGGTGGGTGGGCTCGCAGCTTCGGTGTTCTTCGGGCTCTCAGCCAACGCGAGAATAGAGGCGGGATTCGTCGGCTCGCTCGTGATTGCTGCCCCCTCGCTGATGGTCAGACGTGGCTGGTCCGTTGTCGCCGTTCCTGCTGCGACCATCATCACGAGCACCGCGATTATCAGGTGGGGTGATTCTCTGCTGTTTCCGGATGCTCCGGACAGCTGGGTGGTGTGGAGCACTCTCTACTTCGCCACGGTGTGGGCAGCGGTGGGGACTGTCGAGGGCGTCCTCGACGGCTCCATAGCGAGTATCTACTCAGGGCTGCTCGCCGGACCCCTACTGGGTGTGGCATCACACAACACTGGATTGCTCCTGTCGGGGACAGAGCATGGATTCCATGACACGTCATTCGTATGTTGTGCGGTCGTGAAGCACCTCGGCATCGGCCTCTCCCTCGCTCTCGGCCGCTGGATTCGTGACCTGCCGAAGCGGAAGGCACAACAGTTCGAGGGGGATGGCGGGGACGCCGCCGCCTCCTAGTACCCCCTCCCATGTCCACACACCATATATGGTGCCCGCGACCAGGCCTGTGGGACAAGTCGGCGGCGTCGAACGGAGTGTCAAGCAGAATCCCGAAGATTCTCGGAAATACTCCTGCCCCAGATTGCCTCCATCCGCCGATTCTGGACAGTATAGATATTTTGGCGAAAAAGTCGGCCTCGAAATTTGACATGCCCCCATTTGCATGGTATGGTTCAAGTGACCCCCCACCGACCCAGGGAACGGTGAAGGGGTGGGGCCCGGCACCCGCGCGCGTCGTGCGTCGCGGGACACCCGGGTGCTCGGCGAAACGCTGCGGGGGTCTCGAGGCCGGATCCAAATGCCTAGGCGGCCCGGGGCCAGGATGTCCGCGGTTTACTAGCCCAACGTGCCGGTTGCGGGACTCGCGTAGAAGATCCCCGGCACCTCCTTTTTTTCGGTCTTCGCGCCTCCGGGCGCCGGAGAGGGGTTGTGTCATGTGCGAGAGCGGCCTTTGCGTCAGGAAGTGCGATGGCGACGGCGTCGGCCTGCGCTCGCCCGCCACTCGGCCCCGCGGGGGGCAGGATGAAAGGACACCAGGGATGGGACCATAGCAGAGAGAAGCGGGAGATCAGACTGGATGCGGCCTCGAGTCCGGCCGCGCCTCGGCAGCGGGCTTTTTGCCTTGACACCGCGGATTTCGGGATGTAGCATCGAAATCCGGATCGCTGGGTGCAGAAAGCGCATTATCGGGGGGGGTCACCATGCCCATTCACTTCAAGTGTCCGTGCGGCCGCGTTCTGGTCGCCGAGGACGAGCACAGCGGCGGCAAGGGCGAATGCCCGAGCTGCGGCAAGATCCTCGTAGTGCCCGAGACGGCCCCGATGCCGGCCCCGGTCGAGCTTGCAGCCGTCGGCGCCGCGGCGGGCGTCGCCGCGGGCGTGGCGAGCGACTACGCAGAGACCGAGTTCGAGCCCGATGCCGGAGAGGTCCGCGAGGAGCTCGACGGCGACATCGACGGGGCCGACGTCTCCGCCGAGGGCATGGACGATGCCGCCGCAGCCGCGGCCATCGAGGAGATGCTCGCCGAAGAGGAGGCCGAGGCGGAGGCCGAGCCGGAGGTCGAGGAGGCAACGGCCCAAGAGGACTTCATGGCCGAGGCCCCCGAGGTCGAGGAGGAGCCGGAGGCCGAGCCGGAGCCGGAGCCCGTCGAGGTCGACGAGCCGCCCGCCAAGGGCCGGCGCGGCCGCGGCCGCGATCGCGGCAGCAGGTCCGGGCGCGAGAGGACGTCGCGCGCCGACCGCAAGAGCCGCGGCAAGACGGGCCGCAGAAGCCGTCGCGGCGCAGAGGAGGGCGAAGAGGTGGCCGCCGGCGGCGGCACGGGCAAGAAGGTCGTCCTCCTCCTCGTGATACTCGGCCTCGTTTACGGCGGCATAGCCGTAGGGGCCATGATGACGCAGAACCCGACGCTGCTCATGCTCGCTCCGTTCATGGCCAAGGGCGAGGCGACGCCCGACGACGGGACCAAGGCCGGTGAAGGCGAGAAGGCCGGCGAGGGAGAGAAGGCGGGCGAGGGCACCGGCAGCGAGACGCCCAAGGCCGGCGAGGCCGGTGCGGCAGCAACTCCGGCCGCAGGCGCCGCGACTCCGGCCGCGGGCACCGGGGAGGCCGGGGGGGACGTAGCCGCCGAGACGGGCGACTTCGGCGACGAGCCGGTCATGCCGGAGGACCTCGGCGGGGATGAGAAGGAAGAGGATGACAACCTGCTCGAGTAGAAGAGATCTCGTGTCCGGCCAAGGGGGCCCGCGGTGATTCGCCGCGGGCCTCCTCAGTTGGGAGAGCGGATGTCAATCGCCGGCGGCGTCGGCCCGGAGCGTGCCGGTGAGCCCGAGGCATTCGAAGAACTCCCCGGCCGACCCGCCGCCGCCCGCGTTCCAGATGCGGATGCTCTCCTCGTATGCCGCGTCCTCGCGCTCCGAGCGGCGCTTGAGGCGGAGAAGGTCGTTCTCGTCGACGTGGCCGTCGAGCGCGCCGGCGCACGAGCACGGATCGTATGCCTCGATCTTCTCGATCCGCCGGCCCGACTCCGAGAGAGTGACGTCCAGCGGATGCAGCCGGCAGACCGAGGGCCTGTGATCGTAAACGGCGCAGCGGCTCTCGCGGCGGAAGAGGCAGCGCCCGTGCGCCTCGCGGAGGCACATCATCATCTCGCCCCCGGCCGCGCCCGGCCCCGGGCCCATTCTGATCCAGCCGTCGTAGTCGTCGGGGTCGACGATCGCGGCGCGCCCGACGAACTGGACGATGTCGCGCGCGTCCATTCCGGTACCGGCCGAGAGGCGCCTGAGGTCCGAGTCGTTGACCGGAATGTGGAGCCGGCAGCACTCGCCGCAGTCGCGGCAGCGGAAGCCGAGGAGTTCGCCGCCTTCGAGACCGGGTCCGGCCGCCATCGCTGCTCCTTCACCGGACATACGATCACGGAAGCTGCGGAAGCCATTCTGCCGCCGCGCGTCCGCCGTGTCAAGCGGAGGGCGGGCCCGCGACGTCGAGGCGCCGCTGCGGACAGATTCCCGGCGCGAGGCCGGAGCGTGCGGCGCGACAGGAGGGGGCTCTCACCCATGCGAAGCGGAAACGGCATGCGCGCGGCGCTGCTCATTCTGGCCGCGGCGCTCTCGTGGAGCCGGCCGGCGCTGTGTGCCGAGCGCTACGTCGCGGTGACCGGCAGCGACGCGGGCCCCGGCACGGAGGCGAGGCCGTGGCGCACGGTCAGGAAGGCGGCGGCCACGGCGGTCGCCGGCGATACGGTCTACGTGAAGAACGGCACGTACTTCGAGAGGGTCGTATTCAGGAACTCCGGCACCCCGGGCCGCCGCATCATCTTCAAGCCGTCGCCGGGCCACTCCCCGGTGCTGAGCGGCAGGGACAAAGCGCAGTGGGACGGCTTCGTCAACCTCTCCGGCGTGGACTACGTCAGGCTCGAAGGCTTCACGATCACCAACTGCCCGAAAGGCCAGGCCGTCTACGTCATCAACGCCGGCCGCGACCCGGCGACGCACATCGAGCTGAAGAAGCTCACCATCGACCATGTCGCCGACTCCCCCGTGCAAATCAGAGGAAACGCCGGCCACATTCTCGTCGAGGGCTGCACCATCCACGACTGCGGCGCTTCGGGGGTCGACGTGAGCCACTTCAAGGGCGGGCGGCCGCACCACGTCACCATCGCGTCCAACACGATCTACAAGAGCAAGTTCGCCGGAGTCGGCAGCGAGGTGGCCGACGATCTGGTGGTGGAGCGCAATACCGTTTACGACAGCAGCATCGGAATCGACATCGGCAGCGGGAGGCGCAACGTCATCCGGGGCAACACCATCCACCACTGCTCGGACGGAATCGCGCTCAGCTCCAACACCGATTCCCGCGTCCACGACAACGTCGTTCACGACGTCAAGGAGGCGATGTACGCCTACTTCTGGATCGCCAACGGCCAGCCGCACGCGAACAACAGGTGGTACCGCAACGTGGTCTACAACGCCACGTGGGGTCTCTGGGAGATGAACCGCAAGTCCAAGAAGCACGGGACGGGGCCCTCGAGCGGCCACGAGTACTTCAACAACCTCTTCTACGACATCGGCGGCAATCCGGGGTACCGGAGCCCCTTCTGGTTCCGCGGCATCACGGATTTCAGGTTCTACAACAACACGATCCACCTGAAGCCCGGGCACGATGCGATCGAGCTCACCGAAGGCTGCAAGGGCGCGGTGATCCGGAACAACATCGTCTGCATGAGCGGCGCCGCGACCGCCGTCGACATCAACGGTGGCTCCGAGGCGTCCGTAGACCACAACTGCTACTGGAACGCACGGGGCTCGGCGAAGAAAGCCGGCCGGCACGACATCGTCGGCGACCCCGCGTTCGAGGACCCGGCCGGGGGCGACTTCCGCCTGAAGGCCGGCAGCCCGTGCATCGACTCGGGCGCGGAGGTCGAGGGCCTGAAGGACGATCTCGAGAGGGCACCGCGCCCCCGGGGGCGGGGGCCGGACATGGGCGCTTTCGAGCGGTCCGTGCCCGGGCGCTAGCGCGGCGGCCAGCGCCGCCGGAGTTCCGCGGGGGCGGTGAGAGGACGGTTGATGCGACTCCGCCAGGCCATCCCCCGTTTCTCGCTGCGCACGCTGGTCGTCTTCCTGCTTCTCGTCACGAGCGGAGTGGGGTTGTGGTGGCACTGGGAGGCGTGGCCCGAAGACCCCACCACCATGGAGCTTGAGCCCCCGGACCTCAGCACTGACCGTCGGCGCTCGCCCGATGGCTCGCGCTGGCTCGACACAGTAAGCGGGCAAAATGCGGCCGTCATCCGCTGGGCTGGCGGGGAGAACAGGACTATCATCCTGCGCGGACACAGCGGAGAAGTGACACAGGCCGCGTTCTCCGCGGACGGTTCCAGGATCGTCACTGCCAGTGTTGACAGGAGCGTCAGAATATGGGACGCCGGAACGGGGCGTGAGCTGTTGGTGTTGCCTCTGCCGGAGGGGAACTACCAGCAGGCGATTTTCTCCGCGGACGGGGACAAGATCCTGACAACAAGCGACAACGAAGCGGGGCTCTGGGATGCCAAAACCGGGCGGAAGCTGGCGACCTTCACCTGGGACTTCGAGGAAACGGACGGTCTCTACCCCCTCACTAGCGTGACCGCCCCGCCATGGCTGGCCCTGTCTCCAGACGGGGCCCGAGTCGCGGTGAGCTTCGGCGGCACGACGGGACTCATCTGGGAAGCCAGTCAGCCGAAGAAGCCACTGGCTGTCACCGGGCCAGCCTACGTCTTCGACTTCTCGCCGGACGGGTCGCGCCTGCTCGGCACAGATGACAACGAGGTCGCCTGCATCTGGGATGCGCGTAACGGGCACTTGCTGGCAAGGCTTGGTGACGCAAATCTGAAGTGGAACAGTGGCGGCTTGGCCTTCATAGAGAATGGGCGCGCGGTAAGGACGGTCAACTTCAGCCCCGAGCATGACGGTGCCGACGTCTGGAAGCGCCGCCGTCCCGAGTGGTGGTGGGGCGTGTTCTGGCTGTGGGAGTTCTGGCTGACTGTGGCCTTCGCCGGGCTGTTCGTGTGGAGCGTGGTGAGGGATCGAAGGGCGCTGCGCAAGGAGGCGGCATGAAGCTGCCCCGGCCGAGATTCTCGCTGCGGACGCTGGTGATTTTCCTGCTGCTGGTGACAGCGGGGGTGGGGTTGTGGTGGCACTGGGAGGCGTGGTATGAGGCGGCCAAGTCGACTTCGGGTAGCGCCCTCGAGGGAGAGCACTACTGGAGCGTGAGGGTGAGCCCCGACTCGAAGCGCGCCGCCGCCAGCCGAGGGAACACGTTCCCCGGCGAATCGGAAGTGATCCTCTGGAACATCGACACAGCCCGATGCCTCGCGACATGGAAGGGACTTGGCTACACGTGGGGTGAGTTCTCGCCCGATGGCAGGTGGCTTGTCGTCCACTGCGGGGGAGGGGCGAAGGTAGTGGACCCGGTCACAGGGGACATTGTCGCGCGGCTCAACCCCGAAGCCGACGAAGCCAACGCGCAGTGGGACGCGAAGGGGAGGGACTCGTGGAAGACATACTACACTTTTGACAAGGCCATCGGGTCTCCAGACGGAGCGAAGCTGCTCACGCTCACTTACCAACTCGGGCTTTCGGACAATGTCACAACCTACCCGGCCGGAAGGAAGGTTCGGGAGACGTGGGAGGCCGGCACTCGCCCTACTCTCCGGAGTTGGGATGCGTCGACCTGGCGATGCACCGGAAAGAAGCGCGTGGGAGGCCGGGGCGTCAACGCCCAGTTCTCCCCCGACGGCTCAAAGATCGCGCTGACCTGCGGAGCAACGGGCTGGTATAGCCCCTCCAAGGGACGAGGCGTTAAGATCCTCGATGCCGTGCACCTGCGGCAACTCGCCTACCTTGAGCACAAAGGCTCCTATATTCGGTCGGTCGCGTGGCTGACCGAGGATCGCCTAGCCACCCCCGGCCATGACGGCACCGTCATAGTGTGGAGCGCCGCCGATGGCGAGCATATCCGGGAGGTCCAGGCGCACGACGAGCAAGGGGTCATCAACGTGTTGGCGATGGCTGGGGGCACCAGGCTCCTCAGCTATGGGTACGATGACCTCGTGAAGCTGTGGGACCCGGACACGGGCGAGTGCCTTGCCAGTGTTCTCGCCGTGTCGGGATGTCCCGTGGGGTCAGACCTTTGGCCGCCCCGCATGGGCGACGCGGCATTTCTCGTTCCGACTGCTCCAGGGAAGGCCAGGCTACATGATGCTGGCACCGGACGGATGATCGTTGAGTTGGCGGGGTTCCCGCCGGAAACACCTCTGCTCCGTGATCTGCCAGGCACGCGTTTCTTCACGCGGCATCCAGGAGGCGGCATGTGCCGAGTGTGGGATGCGGAGTCCGGGAGGCAGATGGGCAGTTTCGAGTCCTATCAGGACCGTGTGTCGGCTGACGGTCGGCGGCTTCTCGTGAGCCACAACGGGCATCTTCGCCTCCTTGACGCCCGTTCCCTGAAGTGCCTCTTCGAGTTCGTCGAGCCGTTCGATTCTTTCCAATGGGAATCACTGGACGGCGGCGAACGACTGTTTCTCTCTGCAGTGCTTGAGCGCGACGGGATCAGCATCTGGCGCCGCCGTCGGCCGGAGTGGTGGTGGGGCGTTTTCTGGCTGTGGGAGTTCTGGCTGACGGTCGCCTTCGCGGGGCTGTTCGTGTGGAGCGTGGTGAGGGATCGAAGGGTGTTCCGCTTGAGGAGCCAACCCGCAAAATGACAGAGGCTGAGGCCAAATGACGAAGCGCGACAAGAAGCTTCTGGCAGAGCTCGTAGACGCCGCCGTGCAGGATCATGCGAAGGCCCGTCAGCTCTTGAAGAAGCACCCCGACCTGGTCGAAGCCAGCTTCAACGACCTCAACGAAACCCCACTTCACTTCCTGGCGGTCGAAGGCTATGCCGTCGGCGTGCGCTTCCTTGCTGAGGCCGGGGCCAACGTGAACTGCGTCAACGATTTCGGGGACACCCCACTTGCTGACGTGGCCTGCCTCGGCAATCATGAGGTCGCCCGTATTCTGCTGACACACGGCGCTGATCCGAACGCCGCGTCGTCCGGGCACGATAACGTGCTCCATGCTGCAGTCGGATCAGGCAACGCGGCGCTGGTCGACGCACTCCTGTCGGCCGGGGCGGTCGGGGACTACGTGACCGAGCTGGAGGAGACCGTCTTCGACGCGCTGCCCAAGAGAGGTGCCAAGAGGCAATCGGTGTTGGCCGTGCTCAGAAAGCATGGGTTGAGCGGAGGCCCCACCCAATGATCTTCGCCCCGCAGTCGACGGCCGCAACCGGAATGAGCCGGCGGCCGTGCGGGGACCGCGCTCCGGCCGCGGGCTCAGCCGCTTCGGCGCTCCTTGAAGATCGAGTACTCCAGCTCGAAGCTGTGGGTGAAGACGCCGGTGCCGAGCGACGCTTCGATCTCGCCGGCCGTCCAGAAGCGCCCGTCGTCGATCTCGTCGCGGTTCAGCGTGAAGGGCCCGTCGTGCTCGAGCGTGAAGGTGTGGACGTACTCGGTCTGCCCGGCGCCGGGCCAGATGTGGTCGAAGGCGTGGGCGAGCTCGCCCGGCTCGACGCGGACGCCGAGCTCCTCGAGCGTCTCGCGCGCCGCCGCGCGCTCGGGCCGCTCGCCGGGCGCCGCGTGCCCCCCGACGGAGGAGTCCCACCTGCCGGGGGCGGTGCTCTTGGTGACGGCGCGCTTCTGGAGGAAAAGGCGGCCTTCGGAGTCGAAGACGAGGACGTGCACCGCCCGGTGCATGAGCGCGGGGGCCGAGTGGCACTCGCCCCGCGCTGCGGTGCCGACGGCGCGGCCCTGTTCGTCGACGAGCTCGAGCAGCTCGTGCTCGTCGTCGGGGCCGTCGCGGATGTCGCTCATCGGGTGGCCTTTACGGACTGGCGTCGGCCGGGGGGCGAGGACAGGCGGGCGGCGGGGGGCTCAAGTGCCGGTGAGGAGCCGCTGGCCCAGCCTCTCGTGAAGCGCCTCGACGGCCCTCATCTTGTCGATCGTCTTCTGGATGTCGTAGTCGACGCGCCTGTAGGTCATCCTGGAATCGCCGTCCCAGAGGACGTAGCTGGCCCGCGGGTCGCCGTCGCGCGGCTGGCCGACCGAGCCGATGTTGCAGAGCGCCTTGTGCCCCTCCTTGAGCTCGAAGGTCTGCTCCGGCAGGTCGCGGATGCGGAGGTACCGGTAGTCGTCGGTGATGATGCCCGCCTTGTGCGTGTGGCCGACGAAGCAGAGCTTCTCGATCATGTCGATGATCTGGACGATCTTGTCGCTGGGCCCGAAGCCCATGTCGACGGTGTCGGACTCCTCGATGTACTCGGTGATCGGGTCGCGCGGCGAGGCGTGGACGAAGAGCACGCCCCCCTCGCGGTGCCGGTCGGGCAGGTTCTCGAGGAAGCTCCACCGCTCGGCGGCCTCGTGGCCGGAGTACCACTTCGGGCGGATGAGGTCGCGGGTCCAGTCGATGGCCATCTTGGCGTACTTGTTGAAGCCGAAGGCCTGGTTGAGGGCCGCCACGTCGTGGTTGCCGCAGATGCTGGTGCCGACGCGCTCGCGGACGATGTTCAGGCAGGCCACCGGATCGGGCCCGTAGCCGACGACGTCGCCCAGGCTGATGATCCGCTCGACGTCGTGCGAGTCGATATCCGCCAGAACCGCCTCGAAGGCGGTCAGGTTCGCGTGGATGTCGGAGATGACGGCTATCATCCTGTCCGCTACTTCCCGTCGAGGAGCCGGTCACCGAGGAAGTTGTCCAGCTCCGAGATCCTGTAGATCTTGCTCACCGTCGACTTGACGTCGTATTCGACGCGGCGCCAGACGACCGTCTCCTCGTCGAACGTCACGTAGCAGGACCGCGAGTCCCCGTCCCGGGGCTGCCCCACCGATCCCACGTTCACGAGCGTCTTCTCGTTGCCGAGTATGAAAACGTTCATCAGCTCCGAGGGGTGGCTGAAACCCTCTTCGGTGAATATGCCGGGGATGTGGGTGTGGCCGATGAAGCAGATGTGCTCGAGCGCCTCGAAGATCGCCGTCATCTTCTTCTTGTTCATGGCGCTCTTCGGCGTGACGTACTCCCGCGTCGGCTGCCGCGGGCTGCCGTGGACGTACTGGATGTCGAGGATGTTGGTCTGGCGCATCCAGGTCCTCAGGAACTGCTCGCGTTCCTTCCGGACCTCCTCCTCCTCCCAATCGTTTTCGAAGAGCGTCTTGCGGGTCCAGTCGACGGCCTTCCGGGCCCGGACGTTGAAGGTCTCGCTGGAGTGCTCCAGGACGGCCTCCTCGTGGTTGCCCATGATGAGCGTGTCCGAGTCCTTGGTCTTGTTGAGGCACTCGATCGGCTCGGGACCGTAGCCGATCACGTCCCCGAGGCAGACAATCTCGTGGATGTTCCTCGACTCTATGTCGGCGAGAACGGCCTCCAGCGCCGCCAAGTTCCCGTGGATGTCGGAGAGAACCGCCTTCATCGCCGATATGCCCGCCTCGGTGCCGGATGAACCGGCCATTCTAGGGCCGATGGAAGAAGAGCGTCAAGGGAAAATCCCCCGCGGCCCCCCCTGGAGTGCGCAATCGCCCATGATCCGGAGCCCTCCGCCCACTGAAGGAATCGACGAAAGCCCGCGTGCGCCTTGAGCCGATACTACGGGGGTGAGGGAGAAGATGGCGATGGAACATGAGGCCAGGTCCGGCGGGCGGCACGTGCTGACGGCCAGGCGCATTCTGGTCTTCGTGCTGGTGCAGGCGGCCCTGTGGAGCGCACTGGTCCTCACCGTCCGCGTAGCGGAGAGGCACGAAATGCCGCGGGCGGCCCTGGCGGCCTGGAGCCTGGTGCCGCCCCTGACCGTTCTGACGCTGGCCTCGGCGCTCCTCGCGTTCGCGACGCTGGTCGCGTGGGTCTCGTCCAAGATCGTCCGCTTCGACGACGCTGACATCAACAAGGCGTTCAGGGCATCTGTCCTGCTTGTCGGGGCGGCCCTCACTTCGGTCGTCATCTTGGAGCTGGTCGTCGTGTCGGGATTCGTGCCCTTCGTTGCGGCGGCCATACTCCTGGACCTTCCGGACGCGGCGGCGACCCGGTTCGCGGGCGTCGCGCTCTGCGTGATGGCCGTTTCGACGCTGCTGGTCTTCTGCGCCTTCACTACACAGCAGGTCTACGAGACCGGGTTCCTGAGGGCCGCGGCCTTCGTGGTCACGATGGTTCTGCTCACGGCGGGAGTCACCTGCAGCATCTACGCGGGGATAGGGGCGGCCCACACGGCCCGGATGCTGTGCCTCTTGTCCGGCGCGCCGCCGCTGTAGTCTCACAGATCCACGAACGCCCTCTCGCGCCCCTCGAAAACCGTCAGCCTCGTGAAGCCGGCGCGGCGGATGATATCCGCCCCCTCGGCGAGCCCCGCGCCGAGGTCGGCCGGCTTGTGGCAGTCGGAGCCGAGCGTGACTAACTGCCCCCCGAGCTCGCGGTAGCGCCTGACAGTCTCGATCTCTGGGAAGGTCGCCTGCGGGGTCTGCCGGAGACCGGAGGTGTTCACCTCGAGGGCCTGGCCCTTGTCGGCCATCACGCGGAGTATCTCGTCGATGATCGCCGCGTAGGGCGCGCGGTCGTAGGGCCCGTAGTGCGGGATGCCGTAGCGCTTGACGAGGTCGAGGTGGCACATGACGTCGAAGAGCCCCGACTCGGCCGCCGCGAGAGTGCCCTCGAAGTGACCCATGTAGGCGGAGCGCTCGTCGTTCAGCTCGTATACCTCGTTCTCCCAGCCGCGCTTGCCGCGGATGTAGTGCGCAGAGCCCAGCACCACGTCGAACTCGTGAGTGGCCATGAACTCCACGGCCTCGTCGTGGAGGCGCTTCTGGTAGTCGATCTCGATGCCGTGGCGGACCGCCACCGACGCCCCGAACTCCTCGCGGCATCGCCCGATGGCGGCGCCGACGGCCTCGTGGTCGTAGAAGTCGTAGCACGGATCGGTCGGGTCGGTGTCTACGTGCTCGGTGATGGCGATCTGGGTGATTCCGAGCTCGACGGCTCTCACGCACAGGTCGCGGATCTCGCCCCGGCCGTCGCCGGAGTAGCGCGTGTGGCAATGGTAGTCGACGAGAGACACTCACTGCCTCCACTCGCGGGCGGCTTCCAGGAACGCCTCGACGTTCCGGAGGGGCACGTCGCTCTGGAGCGAGATGCCGGGCGCCAGTATGAACCGCCCGCCGTGCGCGCACATCTCGCAGACGGCGGCCACCTCGCGCCGGACCTCCTCGGCCGAGCCCGAGCTCATAGTCCACTGGGTGCTCACGCCGCCGAAGAGCGTCAGCCTCTCGCCGAAGCGGCGGACGATATCCGGCAGGTCGACGGCCTCGGGCTGCACCGGGTGGAGCACGTCCAGGCCCAGCTCGACGAGGTCGCCCACGATCTCGTCCACCTTGCCGCAGGAGTGCAGGAACACCTTCTTGCCGGCCGCGCGCGCGGCCGAGAAGATGCGGTCGAGCCGCGGCGCTATCAGCTCCCGCCACGTCCCGGGGCTCATGAGCAGCCCCTGTTGCGCGCCGTAGTCGTCCGACAGGAAGACCGCTTCCACGTCGAGCGCGGCCGCCGCCTCGACGCGCGCGAGGATGAGCTCGGTGATTATGTCCAACAGCTCGCCGACGAAGTTCTTGTGGAGCGCGAGGTCCACGAGTATCTCCTCCATCGACCGCAGGAACTGCGCGCGCTCGATGAGGTCCCCGATCCAGATCACCCGGTAGCGGTCGGAGTGCCGGGCGCACTCGCGCGCGAGGTCGGCAAGCTCGTCGGGAGACGGCGGTGGCGGCATGACGAGGCCGTCGGTCGACGGCTGCGTGAGCGGATGCTCGAGCACGGCACCCCGGTCTGTCTCGGCCTCCGACCAGACGACGCCCCACCCGTCGCGCCACCGGCCGCCCTCGAGAGGGGCCTTCGGGGCGGGGAAGTGGAGCCAGCGGAGGTCGTTGCCGAGGAGCTCGTCGACGTCGTCCCCGGGTGCGCCCCGCCTCTCGCGAAGCTCGGCGATCAGGCCCTGCAGCAGGTGCACGTGGTACGGCACCGGGCGGACGTCCTCGCCCTCGATGGCGGCGATCGTCCTCTCTCGGGAGTTCATCGGCGGAGAGTCTCCGGAAACCGTCTCGGCGATGCGGGGGATGTTAACAGCCGGCGGCGCAGGGGTCAAGGCCGCGGGAGCCCATGCGGCTCAGAGATACGGCGCGGCCCGTTTCCTGGCGTTCATGTACTCCCAGAGGCGGTCGGCGTAGAGCGGCATCTCGGGGTCGAGGTCGCGCGCGCGCCGGCCGTAGTCGATCGCCGCGTCGAGGTCGCCGTTCGCGAAGTGCGCCTCGGCGAGGACGAAGCACTTCGCGGCCCTGTCCGACGGGGGCTCGCCCGACCTCTCCGAGAGCTCGACCGCCTTGCGCGCGTGGACCAGGGCCTTCTTCGGGTCGTAGAGCCCGCCCGACGACTTGAGCAGCACCTGCGCCAGTGCCGCGTGCGCGGGGGCCGCATCGGCCTTCAGCTCGATCGCCTTCTCGTAGGCGGCCTTGGCGTCGGGGAGCCACTCGGCCGAGAGGAACGCCTTGCCGAGGAGGAACTCGACGCGCCACTCCTCGAGGCCGAGCGAGCCGAGCTCCCGCAGCTCCCTGATGGCCCTCTCGTGATTGGGCGCGCGCTCGATGGCCCGGACGAAGTCGCCGGCGGCCTCGCTGATCTTCTTCTGCTTGACCCGCGCCTGTGCAAGCTTGTACCAGCCCTCCGGGTTCTCGGGGTCGCTCCTGACGATGCTGAGGGCGCGCTCCTCCTCGCGGAGCGCGCCGCTCGGGCGGCTGAAGTCAATGTAGAGCGACTGGGCAAGCACCAGCGCCGAGACGGTCAGCAGCCCCCACGACATCCAGCGGACCTCACCGTTGTAGTCGTCGATCATCTTCCTGTCGAAGCCCGCCCGAAACAGGTACGCCGCCCTGTCGGCGACCGAGCCGTGCCGCAGGTTCCTGATCCGCCTCGTATCGCCGGAGAAGAGGGCTATCTTCTCGAGCGACATGATGATCGGGACCGGCGTGCCCATCATCGCCGCGGCGGCGAGATCGGCCTGGCGTTCGAAGCGGCGGGAGACGTTGCCGAATATCACCCGCCAGTAGATGACGAGCATCGCCACCATTATGGGTGTGGCGAAGAGCGGTTCCCTCGCCAGGTCCCCGAAGAACGAGAGCACGTTCGCCACCAGCAGCATGAAGGCGGTCGTGATGACCAGGTTGAAGAAGGTGTGGTGGTGGAGGACGTGGCCGAGCTCGTGCGCAAGCACCGCCTCGCACTCCTCCGGCGACAGGTTCTCCAGGAGCGCGTCGGAGAAGAGGATGTAGCGGTACCTGGGCAGCAGCCCCACGACCGCGGCGTTCATGATCCCCGACGGCCCCATCCTCCACACCAGGATATCGCGGCACCGCACGCCCACCTTCTCGCAGACGGCCTCGAGCCGCTCGCGCGTCCGGCCGGCCGGCATCGACTCGCACCGCATCAGCACCTTCAGCAGCAGCGGGAAGAAGACGATCGCCGCGCCGAGCGTCGCCGCGAGCAGCGCGTACTCCAGCAGATCGGAGCCCTCGAGCGCGCGCGTCAGCCCCTTCGGCCAGAAATATGACGAGTCGTCGAATGCCTTGAAGGCCAGCCACGGCACCAGGACCATCGCGTGCGAGTGGCGCAGGCTGAACCTGACGTACTCGCCGAGCGACCACGCGCGGTTCGAGAGAGCCACGTCCGCCCGGTGCATCGGCACCCACGCAATCGCCACCGTGGCGAGGTACGGCGCCACCGCCAGCACGTCGTCGAGAACGCACCACACGGGCACGCGCAGCGTGTAGACGACGAAGCCCGGCCAGTCGAAGAGATGAAGCAGCGCGGCGTAGAGGGCGACGGCGATCACCCTCTGCCGAACGATCCTGAGCCGGTGGGCTTCCGCCGCCTCCGGAGACGGCCCGCCGAGGACGCGCAGATTCTCCTGCGAACGCCGCAGGTTCAGCCACGAGAGCGCCGCCATCGACGCGAGGTACGCCGCCAGGCCCAGCAGCGCCCTGGCCGCCGACGGGGGCTCCGCCGGTGGCGCTCCCCGGTAGAGCTCCAGGAGCACCAGCGCGATTATCGTTTCGAAAGGGATGTTCACGCGGCGCCCGGTCCCCTCCCCTCAAGACTACGTTACACCCCTGGGCACCGGGTGTCAAGAGGCCGGCGGGAGCCCGGTCCCGCCCCCTCAAACCGCGTCGATGCTCGTGAGCGGGTGCCAGCCATCGCGCGTCGCGCCGTCCAGGGCGAAGCGGACCCTAGGGGCGCCGGTCTCGTCGACTATCCCGAGGTCCACCTTCACCTCGCCCTTTGACAGCCCCTTCGGGAGCGTGACCGACTCCTCAAACCACGCGTGCCCCGGCAGCCACTTCCGGATATCCTCCTTCAGCCGGACGACGTGCGACCTGCGCCCCTGGCGGAACCGGAAGGCCAGGCCATACGGCCTGTAGATCGGCGCGCAGCCGACGTTGTCGACGAAGAACTGCGCGAGCACGCGGCCTCCGCGCTTCGCCTCCAGCGGCAGCAGTACCTGCCTCAGCGCGTAGCGGTAGCCGATCTTCTTATCGAACTCGATCAGCCTCTCGAGGAAGGGCTCCGGGAAGAAAGCGTTCTTCGGCATGAAGACGGACATGTGGTACTTGTAGCCCGTCTCGATGATGAAGTCCAGATCGTAGCCGCTGAGGAACCACGTGGCGACGTTGCCGCAGGTCTCCATTGTGACCGGTGCCGTCTTCCACGCCTCGGTCAGCCGGCACTGGACTATCTCCTTCGGATAGGCGTCGAAGGTGTGGTTCCACCCCAGCCCGAGCGGCACCTGCGGCACGTCCGCGACGCGCAGGTCGCCGAAGCAGTCGGCCCTGAAGCCGATCTGGCGCGCCTTGCCGCCCGTCTTCCCGGCAGCGTGCCTGCAGCCCGGGGTGCCGAGCATGCCGAGCAGCTGCGTTTTGCGGAAGGCGCGCAGGTAGATGTCGGTCAGCTTGCGGGCCGTCTTCGCCGTGCTGTTGCCGCCCGACTCGCCCCAGAAGCCGGCGTAGGCCATGTCGATGCTCTCGAGGTCCGGATGGCCGTCGTAGCGCCTTGCGAACGCGCGGATGAAATCGCCGAAGTGCTTCAGGTACTTCGGATCGTTGCTGTCGGGCTCGTTCGCCGCGTAGACCCCGCTGCGGACCCACTTCGCGCCCGTGTCCCAGTACCAGTCGGGGACGTTGACCGAGCGCTCCGGCGGGCACCGCCTGGCCCGGATCGGCTCGGTCGCGTACTCGATGCGCCTCGTGTAGGGCTGGAACCTGACCTGCGCCGTCTGGCCGCGCTCGCGGGCCGCCTTCAGGGCGCCGTCGATGATCGACCAGTTGTACCTGCCCTTTTTGGGCTCCAGCCACCGCCACGGCCAGCGGACGTAGGTCAGCGTGGTGCGCGGGATGTACTTGACGTTCTCACGCTCGCCCCGGACCGGCGTGAACTCCGTCGGCCCGTGCGTGTCGGAGGTGTGCCAGGCCGGGTAGACGTCGTCGCCCTGGAAGCGCTGAAACGTGGTCGTCCCGCGGTGCGGGTTGGGCAGCCAGGCGTCGCTCTCATCGGGCCGGACGCGCTGGACCTTCTCGTCGGGGCCGAAGCGGTCGCGCCAGCGCCGGGGCTTGGCTCTGGGGAGGCGCCGCTTTTTCGAGACGGCCGCCGCCCGCTTCAGCATCACGCCGAAGTGGTAGAGGTTCACGGGCAGCGGCCCGTAGTCGTCGGTCTCGGCGCGGCCCAACGGCTGCGGATAGGTCTTAACCGTCAGGCCCGGCATCTCGATGACGCTGCGAATGCCGTAGTCGGGCTCGAGGGCCTTCAGCCAGCCGCGCCGTGTGCTCTTCGCGGGGGCGAGCTCGGTGAAGAGCGGCAGCTCCCGCAGGCACTCGAGCATCCTCTTCGTCGCGGCGTTGGCTGCGAAGACGCGCTTCCAGAAGTCCTTCGCGCCGTAATCGTCGGGGAGCTGCCCGGCGAGTTCCGGGAAGAGCCGCAGCACCTCCACGATCTTGCCGATTACTGCGACCGCCGATATCTTCGCCGCCTTCGGTGCCGGCGGCTTCTTCGATGCGGAACGCTTCCTCGCCATTGCGTGCCTCCTGGTTCGCGGGACCCGGGCCCCCGGGCGCCCGGCGCGCCCGGTGACCTGCGGCAAGTCTAGCCGGGCGGCCGGGCAAGTCAAGCGTGACGGCCCGGGCTTGATTTCCGGCGGCCACCGTAGTATCTTGCTTCAGGGAGGATGCCCGCATGAGACGCCTGTCTCTGGCGGTGGCGGGAGCGCTGGCGCTCGCGGCGTCGATGCAGTCGCCGGCGCACGCGCTCTTCAGGGGCGACGAGTACGAGCCGCGCGACTGGACGATCGAGCGCGAATACTTCCTCGACGTCCTCTCCTACACGGCGAGCCACGAGCTGGGCGTCAGGTACCGCGACGCGCGCAACGCCTACCTCGTGAGCTCGGGCTCGGTGAAATCCGACGAGCTCTACATCCGGCAGCGGCTGAAGGTCGAGGCCGATCTCGACGGGCCGTGGGGCGTCGCGTTCAACTACGAGATGAACCAGGACTTCGACGGCATCTACCAGAACTTCTTCGTGGGCGTGCTGGCGAAGCTCGGCGAGAACTGGCGCATCGAGGGCGTCGGGGAGCCGCTCGCCTACAAGGAGTTCGCCGACGAGGGCTTCGCCCTGCAGCGCCGGACGGAATCAAGTCTCTTCAGGGCGCAGTTCCTCTGGCCGGACCTCTGGTTCGACGATAAGAATGACCTCGACGCGAGGCTCGTCGAGGGCCCGTTCAACCTGCAGGTCTCGGGGCACGCGCAGGTGACCCCGAAGGTCGAGCTGCGCTTTGCGACCGACCTCGACTTCCCGCTCGAGATATCCTACGGCGGCCCGGCCTTCGGCTTCGAGTTCGAGAAGTACCGGGCATCTCTCGGCGCGACGTGGAAGATCTCCGACCGCGACACGCTCTGGTTCGATCTCTCGGGAGAGCTCGCCGAGAAGGAGCGCGCCGGCCACGTCGCCCTCGATCCGCTCGACTTCACCTGCGAGCGCGAGGCCCTCGTCGGCCGCGTCGAATACATCCGCGCCGCCGAGGCCGGCCACCGGTGGTCCTTCGGGTACCAGCACGTCCGCTTCGACGAGTCGAACGCCTTCCCGAACAATCCCCCCGAGAGCGTCCGCATGGATCGCATCGACCGGATCGGCTACTTCACCTACAGCCACGCCTTCAAGCCGGACGTGCGCTTCGCCACCGGAGTCTACGTCGACTTCCTCGACTACCTCAAGGAGTTCCCGAACGATCCGGCCAGGAGCGAGGAGTTCGACGGCATCGAGTCGAAGATCGCCCTCCGGCCGGAGTTCTTCGGCGAGCGGCACTGCGTCAGCCTGGGGATGACCTTCGAGCTCGACAGGTGGGCCTTCGCGGGCTTCGTCGTTCACATCTTCGTCGAGTTCTAGGGCGGCGACCTGACGCCGCTTCTGGAGCCCGGCCAGCCGCTCAGTCGGCCCGACGGACCTTACGTGCGACCGCGGCTGCAAATGCGAACGACGCCAGAAGCACAACCGTCCACGTCCCGCCGGCGCCAGTCCCGCCGGCCGAGCAGCCGCCCCCGCCCCCCCCGCCCACGGGGAAGCTGGTGTCGTCGTTCGGGTCGGTGCCGGCCGAGACCTCCGCGCCGTCGTTATGCCCGTCGTCGTCGGAGTCGGCGTCGAGCGGGTCGGTCGGGTCCCAGCCGTCGGGGCCGGCGATCTCGTCCGAGTCGTCGAGGCCGTCGTTGTCATCGTCGGGGTCGGTCGCGTCGGGGTCGAGGTCGCCGTCGGTGTCGACGCCCCACACGTAGATGGAGAGCGCCTGCGTGTCGGTGTCCGTCGTCGGGTAGTCCGAGTCCTCCACCTCGACGGTGAAGTTGTAGTTGGTGAGCTCCGTCGTCGGCGTGCCCGAGATCTCACCCGTGGCCGTGTCGAGCGAGAGCCCCGGCGGGAGCGAGCCGACCGTGACCGACCACGTGTAGGGCTCGTAGCCGCCGGAGGCCGCGAGCGTCTCCGAATAGGCGCTCTGGAGGAAGCCGTCCGGCAGCGAGGTCGTGTCGACGGCGAGGGTGCCCGGCGTGTGATCGACGATCTCGTTCCAGACCGCCTTGATCCTCTGCACCGAGAGGAAGCATCTGAGGAGGTACCCCGAGTTGCTGAGCGCGACGCCGCCGCTGGCGTACGGGTCGCTCGTCGCGGTGTACCCCCCCTGCGAGGCCGTGGGGTGGACTCCGTCGGTGCCCGAGATGAGCGTGCCGTCCCAGGTGGTCGGCCGGCGCAGGAGTATCTCGCCGCAGAAGTCGATGATCGGCAGCTTGTACTGCTCGGCGAGCTGGAGTATAGCCGTGTTGTAGTTGGCCACGTCGGTCATGTCGTCGCGCTTGGGCGGTATGGTGCTGATGATGGGCACGGTGCCACGGTACTCGTTGGAGGGGTTGCCGTCGAGGTAGATGATGTGCTTGAGGATCTCCTCCATGTCCGTCTTGAAAGCGGAGGTAGTGCGGTTGGCGGAGGCGTCGTTGGTGCCGAGCATGAGGACGACGATCTCGGGCTTGTAGTTGTCGAGCATGTTCTCGACGGTCGGCAGGTCGTAGGTGCCGTTCAGGTACTGGTCGGAGCGGATGCTGCTGCGCGCGGTGTACGAGCCGCCGCCGAGCGAGTTGTCCTGGTAGGCCAGGTACCAGCCGTCGTTGCTCCAGTCGGTGAGGATGTCGGTGAAGTTGGTGGGCGTGCGGTGCTCGCCCGTGTCGCCCTGGTTGGTGAACATCCACGTTCGGATGGCGTTGTCGCTGGTCGTCCGGCCCGCTCCCCCGCGTATCCACTGCGAGTAGGGGTTGGAGTAGGTGATCGAGTCGCCGAAGTGGCAGACGACGCCCTCGGTGTCGCTGAAGCGCAGGTGGTAGAGCCTGCACTGGGTGACCCAGTCCCAGCTCTCGGTGGTGACGGCGCCCGAGGCCGAACCGGCGATGACGAGGAGCGTGAAGGCACAAACGAGAGACCGGCGCATTGCGGCCCCCTCTCTCCGGGGATATCCCGGGCAGGTCGATTCTACATCTCCTGCACCCGCGGGTCAAGCCTCAGCCGGCCGGGGCGAACTCGGCCATGTACGAGCGCCAGAGCTCCGCCGCCTCCGGCTGGCGGCCCAGGCCGATGTCGTTCATGAGCCCCATGAGCTGGTAGCTGATGAGCTTGTCGGCGTAGGGCTCGATCCAGGCGATCTGCGTCAGTATCCGCTCGAAGGGACCGGGGATGAGCGGCGCCGAGTGATCGGGCGAGTCGTGCTCGAAGGCGAAGAGCTCCACGTTCCCCCAGAACTCCGCCTCCACGCGGTCGAAGGCTCTGCGGATGTTGACGAAGTGCTCCTCGGTGATCTCCGGCCGGTTGGCCCCGTTCTGGACGCTGACGGTGTGGACGCCCATCCGCTCTAGCTGCGGCGTGAGCGCGTCGGCGTCCGGCACGGCGCAGTTCGTGTGGAAGTACGGGCTTATCATGCGGCGCATGTGCGGGGTCATCCGGTCGAGCTCGCGCGAGACGGCCTCCACGTAGCCCGTCGGCTCTGGGTTGAAGCAGCCGAGCTCGTTGAAGCCGAACTCGTCCGCGATGTACCACGTCCCGAAGGACGGGTGCTCGCCGTATCGCTCTAGGAGCGTCTCGGCCAGCCGGAGGGTGCGGTCGACGGCTTCCGGAGTGTTCGCTATCTCGTGGGAGTAGCTCTCCTGGAAGCCAAGGCCCATGTTGAAGTGCAGGCCGGCCGCGTCGGCCCCGGCGAGTGCGGCCTCCACGGGGTCGAAGCCGGCGAGCTCGTCGTGCACGCTCAGGAACGGATGCCCGGGGAAGACCGACCTGCCGCGCGAGACGGCGCCGATGAGGATGACGGTGTCGAGGCCCGAGTCGCGCATGTGCTCCATGAAGCGCAGCCACCCGGCCTCGCGGTAGGCGACGACGTCGTCGTGCCAGTAGTCGCTCTCGCCGGCGTTGTGGTGGACCACGTCGAAGAAGCTGCCGGTTATGCGTTTCATGCGTCCCGCCCCATCCTTCCCCGTGTGAGCCCCAGAGACGCTATGTACTCCTCCGCCTTGTGGTGGTCGCAGAGGCTGGCCCAGCCGTCGGGCCGCAGGAAGTGCGCGTCGGCCGTCGCGGTAAAGCGCACGCCCAGCTCGTTCGCGCGCGCGAGCACTGCCGGGCGCTGGACGGGCTCGGCCATGAGCTCCCAGAGGACCCCGCCTTCGGCGCAAGCGCGCATCAGCGGCTCCATGAGCGGCAGCAGCACGTTGTCGTCGAGCTCGTCGACGGGGACGCCGTAATCGCGCAGCGGCTTGAGCCCGTCGTACATGTGCGCGAGCACCTTCACCTTCGTGTTGCGGCCCATAGCGTTGACGTAGCCCGCCACCATGCCCTCGACGAGCACCGCCGCGCCGCACTTCGCCACCGCCGCGCGCCACTCGGAGACTGCTTCTGGAGGGCTACCACCCAGCCCGCCGGGCACCAGCGCCGGGTCGGCCTGAGCAGCGGCCATGCGCGGCAGCCAGTGGACGCTGAGTATCAGCGCGTCGAGCTGCGCCGCCTGGGCCTCGGGGATGTTCACCTCGCCCGTCTCGTCCAGCAGCTCCGTCTCGACGCCCGCCAGCACCGTTACGGGGCCGCCGGAGGCCGAGCGGAAGGGCCGCATCTCGTCCAGAAAGCGCTCGAACTGAGCGGGCGCGATGCGTTTCCAGTGCACCCACGCCGCCTCGCCGTTCGGCAGCTCGTGCGAGTAGTGCTTGAGCACGCAGATCTCTTCGAGGCCCAGCCGCTCCGCCTCGCGCGCGATTGCCGCGGGGGTCATCTCGTCGTCGACGCACCCGTCGACGAAGTAGTGGACGTGGTAGTCGGTCTTCTCGGGCGTTGTCACGGTGTCTCCGCGGCCCCGCCTGCCCCCTCACTCCTTGGGCACGGGCCCCGCATACGGCGCGTGCTCATACCGGCTGGGAGACTCGACCACGCGCGGGTCGTCGTTCTCGCGCAGCACCTGCATGAGCCTGCCGGCCAGCTCCTCGCGTGCCTCCTCGTAGCCCGGCTCGCCCGCGACGTTCTTCATGTAGCACGGGTCGACGCGCAGGTCGTAGAGCTCCTCGCGCGGGCGCTTGCCGAACCCCAGTTCGAACAGGTCGCGCACCCCGTCCTCGGCCCGGTGGTGGATCATCCACGCCTTCGTGGGGCTCGCGTCCATGTCGGCGTAGACCGGACGGGTCCTGCTGCAGAGCGTGTCGAAGTCCGGCGGCTCGGCCTCGAGGTCGTCGAGCCCGCAGGGGTCGCCCATCGGCCAGCGGTCGGGCTCGAAGTTGACGATGTAGAGGAAGTCGTGCGTGCGGATCGCGCGCTGCGGATACGGCAGGTGCCCCTCGCGCGCGTCGGCGACGTGCCGCTCGCGCCCGGTGACGACGAAGTCGCGCCCGGCCTCCACCTGCCCGCTCGCGGGGTTCTCCAGCACCGGCAGCAGGCTGGTCGCCGACATGCTGTCGGGGACGCTCACCCCGGCCGCCTCGAGGAAAGTCGGCGCCAGGTCCATCAGGTTGACCATGTCGTCGACGACGCGGCCCGGCTCGATGCGCCCCGGCCAGCGCGCCGCGAGCGCCACCTCGCAACCGATGTCGTAGAGGTTGCACTTCGCGCGAGGGAAACCGGGGATGCCGTGGTCGCCGCTGACGACGACGAGCGTATCGTCGAGCTCGCCCATCGCCTCGAGGCGCTCGAGCAGCACGCCCAGGCCCGCGTCGACTGCCAGGCACTCGCCCAGGTAGTCGCAGACGTCCTCGCGCACTTCGTGCACGTCGGGCAGGAAGTCGGGCATGCGGCCCTTGAGATCATCGGGGTCCAGCCCCCATAATGCCTTGCCCGAGCCGCGCTCCCACGTGCGGTGCGTGTTCGTCGGCCCCCACCAGTAGCAGAACGGGCTGCCCTCGGGCCTGGCCTCGATGAAGGCGTCGAAGTTGCGCCGTGTCTCGTCGAGCAGGGCCTCCTTGGCGGCCTCCATCCCCAGCTCCGGCGCCCGTTCGGTCACGTAGTGCGAGAAGCGGCGGTAGTCGCTGCCGGCCGATTCATACCGAGTACGCTCGGCCCCGTAGGGCGCGTTCACCGCCCGCCCGGGCGACCAGACCTTGTAGCTGTAGCCGATGTGGTAGCCCGATTTCTCGAGCAGCAGCGGATAGGTCGGTATCGTCTCGTCCCAGACGGCCCCCTGCAGGATCGCCCCCATCCCGGTCTGCCAGAAGTACTGGCCCGAGAGTATGGAGCTGCGGCAGGGCGTGCAGCTCGGCGCGGGGACGAGGCCGTTGGTGAAGATGACGCCTTCAGCGGCGACGCGGTCGAAGTTGGGCGTGTCGATCAGCGCGTTCAGAGAACCCTCGCCCTCGAAGCGGCTGTAGGCGCCGGCGTAGCGCCCCCAGTCGTCGGCGAAGGCGAAAACGATGTTCGGCTGCTTGCTCACGATTCCCTCCGGAGGTCTGGCGAGTCACGGTTGAGTTAGAGGGGACAGTCTACATCAATCGGACCGGGAGTTCCACGGCAGCTTTTCGAGGTCGACGTTGCGGCTGGTGACGATGCCCCGACGCGAGAGCTACTTGTACACCCTCAGCGCCGCCTCGACCGCGTCCTTGAGCCCCGCGTCGTCGGCCGCGATCTTCTCGAGCATGCGCCTGGCGGTCATCTTCCGCCCGGAAGAGAGCGTGGCCAGCGCGTCGACGAAGCGGGCTTTGGCGTCGAGACCGATCTTCATCTTCTTGGCGACGCCGACGAGGTCGGCCGGATGCAGCTCGGCCCACGGTATGGTCTTCGCGCCAGCGCCGAGGAGCGAGACGTCCAGCCCTTTCTCGCCCGCCCCCGTCACGCGGCCGCGCTTGCTCTTGCCGTCCACGCGGAAGTAGCTCCACGGCTTCTCGCCCGCGCCGACCTTGGCGGTGACGGCTGAGCGCATGGATGCCAGGCCCTCGGCGAGAGTCTTCTCGACGAGCGCCTTGTCATCGGCGCCCGCACCGTCGGGGATCGCGATGCCCCCGCTCCCGCCGGCCGAGGGGCGGCGGGCCTTGGGCTTCTCGCGCCTGGGCTGCGACTGGGCCTTCAGCCGCGGATGCGGCACGCCGTCGATGGCGTGCTTCTTCACCTCGATGAGCTTATGCACCATGACCCAGCAGCGGAGCAGGTAGCCGTCGTCGCGGAGGTTCTCCGGCGTTGCCGGGCCCGCGGATTTGGCGAAGGTGAAGTGGACGTTGTTCTTGCGGTTGAGCGTGCCGTTCCAGGTGTCGCCGGGGCGGCGTTCGATGAAGGCGCCGTAGACGTCGGCGACGGCGAACTTCTTCTCGGCGCCGAGCCTGTATATCTGCTCGTTGTACTGCTGCACGAGGGCCTGGCGGCTCGGATGGGTCGGCACGGTCATCATTATGACCATGGTGCCGTTGGCGTAGAGCTTGTCGACCATCTTCGCGACGTTGCCGATGTACTGCTCGGGCTTGTGATTGGCCGAGGCGTCGTTGGTGCCGAGCGCGATGTAGGCCACCTGCGGGTTGTACTTCCTGATGATATCGTCCAGCGGGGGCAGGCCCTGCTTGCCGCCCCTGAGGTATTCGTCGGCCCGGACCCCCGAGGCCGAGGTGTGGCTGCGGCCGCTCCGGACGTCGACCGAGGTCAGCCACCAACCGTTCGTCCCGTCCTTCTTTCCCTTGTGGCTCCAGGCCATTATCGCCTTCTCTTCGTCGGTATAGCCTTTGCCGTAGTTGACCCACTTCGTCGCCTGGTTGGCGTAGGAGTTGGAGTCGCCGAGTATCACCGTCACTCCCTTGGTGCCGGTGAACTTCGCGCCTATCTCCTTCTGGGCCGAGACCCAGTCCCACGGCTCGGGGATGACCTTGGTATGCTCGAAGGCCTGCGAGCTGCCGGCCAGTAACGCCAGGCACAGCCCCAGCATGGCTGTTCCGCGTGCGCGCTTCATGGGAATCCCCTCCGCCCGCTCTCCTGAGAACACCCTACTTCAGCACCTCGCCGAGCGCCTTCGCCTCCGCGACGGCATCGCCGCTCGGCCGCGCCTCGTGCGCCCGGTCGAGGGCCTGCCTGGCCGACTCGGTCAGGCCGCACGCGGCGAGGTACTTCGCGACGGCCAAGTGGTCGGCCGCCGAGGCCGCGTACTTCGACGCGATGCCGCCCACGCGCTTGGGCGAGATCGCTGTCCACGCCACCGGCATCGTGCTGCCAGAGACCGTGATCGTCGCCTTCTCGCCGTCGGCCGCCATGAGCTTCGCCCGCTGGTTGCGCCCGGCCACGTCCACGTAGACGCGCTTCGGGCCGCTCTTCTTCACGCCGGCGACGATCATCCTGACAAGCCCGTCGCGCGACGCGCCGGCGGCCAGCATCTCGAAGGCCGTGCGGAGCTCGCCCGCCCCCGCCGCCACCGCGAGCTTGCGGTACGCGGCCGCCGCGCCGTGGGCGTCGCCCGCAGCGGCGAGCTTCGCGGCCGAAGCCATCGCCCCGCGGTGCTCCGCGAGCCGATCGCCCGGTCGGACGGGCTTCGCCGGGGCACCGGGCGGGCCCTCGGGCTTCGCGGAGGCCGTCGTCTTCGGCTTGGCGCCGAACTCCATCGCCCCCAAGTCGGGCCTGTTGTCCCTGGCATGGCCGAAGAAGTCGTCCTTCACGTCGTCGAGCGGCTTCGCCGCGTTGATGGCCTTTGCCGCGCCACGCGCGAGCCGCATGTCGCCCTTGGCAATATCTTCGAAGTAGCCGTCGAGAGGCCCGACGATGTTGTTGGTCTCGGTCGCCCCGCCGGAGAGGGCGATCCGGCCCCGGACGAGGTTGTTGACGATATCGACCTTGCCGATCTTCTGGATGCAGCGGATGCCGCGGCCGCCGAGGTCCTTCCTCCAGATCGAGTTGTTGTAGACCTTGACGTTCTCGACCCACGCTAGCTCTATCCCTGCGTCGGGGCCGGTCTTGATGAAGTTGTTGCGGCAGACGGCGTTGGTGATGTGGAGCATGTTCTTGGTCCGGGCGGTCGAGCCCGAGGGGTTGCCGAAGGCGATGCCGCGGTTGCAGTCGATCATAACGTTGCGCTCGACGACCAGGTTCCTCGAGCGCACCCAGATGAATATCGCCCCGCGCGCGCCCCCGGTGGCGCCCTTGATGTTTTTGAAGACGTTGTCGGCGAAGGTCCAGCCGTCGAGGGCCATCATGTCGATGCCGGTGATGTAGTTGCCGCCGAACTGCCACGAGCGCGGGGGGATCTTGGTGTTCTCGAAGTGGCAGTAGCGGACGGAGCCCTTCAGGGCGCGGCCCTCGGGGCTCGACGAGCCCTTGATGCCGCGCGTGGCGATGTCGCGGAAGTGGCAGTTGTAGATGTTGATATCCTTCGGAAAGCTCTCCGCCTGCACCTTCAGCGCGTAGGCGTGGCAGTCGGTGAAGGTGACATGGGCGATGGTGATCTTCTCGCAGTCGCCGATGCGCAGGATGTCGTCGCCGTGGTTGACGGGCGTCCAGCCCTTGCCTCGGATGATGACCTTGGTCGGGTCCTTTGACTCGCCGCAGACGGTGATGTTCCTGCGGCCGCGCATGAACATCAGCCGGCCGACCTTATACTCGCCGTCGGCGATGAGGATGACGTCGCCCTCGCGGGCCGACTCGAGGGCGGGCTTGAGCTCCGACGATTTGCTCACGCGTACGACGCGTCCGCGGGGGAGCTCCAGCGGCGGGATCGGTCGGCCAAGGACGTCCTCAAGTGCGTGAGCGCTCACGGCAAGGGCACCCCCCACCAGGACAGCCGCGATGATGGCCCGGAATCGGCCGCGCACATTCCACCTCCCGTTGCGGGCGCACTCAGGGGCCCGGAGTGGCCCGGAGCGCGCCGCGGTCAGTATAGACTACACCGCCGGGGGCGTCAGGTTCTTTCGGGAGGGGGGCGGGGGGGTGCCGGCCGGGCCGGACCCGCCGTCCGGGCTCAGCGCCCCGTCCGTGCGGGCGCCCTCCTGGAGCCCCTGCCGCGGTCGGGCCTGATCTTGACGGCGAGGTCCGTCTTCACGACCGGCAGGTCGAATTCGAGGCCCGCGGCGGTGGCGGTGACGGTCCGCTTGCTGACGGGCGCGCCCTTGAAGGTGTCCCAGATCTCCACGGTGTAGGGCCCGGCCGAGAGCCCACGCAGGCCGAGCTTCACCCCCGCGACGGCCGGGATGCCCTTCAGCGTGCGGATAGCCGCGGCGTGGTAGACGTAGACGTCGGCGAATTCCCGCGTCTTCACGCCGATTGTCCTGAGCGACGCGGATCCCCCGGCCGAGAGGGCCGCCTTGGCCGGTCCGAGCTTCAGCCCGCGCCTGTCCTCGCCCTTCATGAACTTGGACAGGGCGGCGTAGTGCGAGTAGCGGTCGCGGAAGTGAACGTGCGGCCACCACCAGTACCCGGTCGCCCCCGCCATCGGGGTGGCCATCGTCGCCCATAGGCCGGTGTGGAGCTCGGCGTCCAGCACGTCCATCGAGTTCTTCATCCAGTGCCCGCCCCACTCGCCGATGAGGACGGGCCTCTCGATGGAGAGCGTGCTCTTGCCCATGGGGCTCATGAAATCGCGCATGTACCGGTAGAAGTAGCGCTCCATCGCGGCCGGCGCGCCGACGGGGAAGCGCACCCGCTTGAGTTGGTCAAGCTTGCCCTGCTTCGTGAATATCTGCCTGCGGTGCTCGGCCGATGCCCAGTCCGTTCCGCCGCCGCCGAACCAGACGAAGGAACTGTAGGCGTTGGACTGCAGGAACTCCATCTCCGCGAGCCGCTGCGTTGCCCTGCCGCGTATCGGGTGCGAGAAATGCGTGGTGACGACGTGCGCCCACGGGTCAATGCTCTTGACGTACTTGGCCATGTCGAGGTGCCACGAGGCGACGACCGGCGAGTAGTTGTCGCCGTTGTAGTGACGCCGCCAGTACTCCTCGGTGAACTCGACCTCGCTCGAGAGCACCCACGCCATCACCGCCGGAGAGTATCCCCACCGGGCCACCGTGTACCTGAGCTTCTTCTTGTGGGAGAGCTTCGCGAGCTTGTTGGTGAAAAACTCGGTCGCCGTCTTCACCAGCCCCCGCGGGCGCGTCCTGTCGCCCCGGGCGACCTGGATGTCCTTGTCCTTCTTCGTCTGCGCGTACGCGTCGACATCGTAGTAATTGAGCGGGTTGTACTCCCACTCGTGGTCGATGGCCGGAGAGACCTGGCCGTGGTTCATCGTGCAGAGCTGCACGTAGATGCCTCGGCGCCGGGCCTCCTCCAACAGATAGTCCATCCGCCACGCGTTCTCGAGGTTGTAGACGCCGCGGCCGTGATACCCAGGCCATTTGCGGTACCACTCGAGGCCGCACCACCACGGGCACATCCAGATGCGTGCGAAGTTGATGCTCGAGCGCTCCATTTTGTCATAGTAGTCGTCGTACTGGAAGGTGCCACGGTGCCCGGCCAGCAGCACGTCGCGCCTCGTCTTCGGATCGCGGTTGACATCGCGCGAGTCACTGGGCGAGCGAAGGTTCATCCCGACGGGGTAGAAGAACTCGCCCGTGGTGAGCTCCAGGTGCCGGCCGTCGGCCGCCACCCGCACGTACCCCTTCCGCGTCGAGCCGACCGCGCGGAAGCCCGGCGTCCTCTTGCGGGCGACCTCGCCGTCCGGCTCGCGCACGACGAGCTCGACCGAGTGCTCGCCCGCGATCGTCGGTGCGTAGCGCACCTTCCACACGGGAGCGCCAACGGGCTCGAGGACCTCGGACTTGCAGCGCCCGTCCGTCGTCATCTGATCGGCGAGGCCCCGCTCGTAGGCCTGGTACCAGAATGCCGGCAGCACGTCGAGCTTCCCGTCGGGCCGGCGCACCTCGGCCGAGACGTCGACGACGTCCGGGTCGAAGGGGTTGGAGTAGCCGCGGCTGAGGCGGAACGAGATCTCGTAGAGGTCGTGCGTCTCCACCTCCTCGAGGGGCGCGGAGGCCATCACCACCCGGCACGGGTCGGGATGCTCCCCGCCGATCTGCGCCCCGAGCACCACCACGTTGTCGAGGTAGAAGGGCCCCGAGTACCTCTCCGCGCAGTAGAACCGCAGGCCCACCTCGCGCACGCGCGTCCGCGAGTAGTCACCCCACGGGCGCCTGTGACCGGAAGGTCTCATCTCCGCGTCGCCGCCCAGCGGGACGAGGACCTTCGTCCAGTCCCCGCGGCGGAGCATCGTCGGCGTCATCACCTCGTACCAGAGCAGGCCCCCGTCGCGGAGATAGACCTGTACGCGCAGGTCCTTCGGCCCGTTCTCGGGCACCAGGACGTCGAAGGACATGAGCGGGTAGTCGAAGACGTTCTCGTCCAGCTCGCGCCTGATCCAGACGTGCTCAGTGGGGAAGCTGCCCGAGATCATCAGCGACCGCTTCCCCTCGGAGGCGACCTTGCTGGAGAGAGAGACGCGCGCCGCGCGCGTATGGCTCGCATCCACCCTCCAGACGTTGCCGCGCTCGAAGGTGCCGAGGCGGCCGCGCTTGGCGAACCCCGTGGCGAGCGGGTTGAGCGAGACTATCCTTTTGCCGAAGGGGTCCGCCTCGGCGAGGAGCCCCCGGACCTTGCCGTGCCACTCGGCGACGCCCCGCGCCGGCAGCCGCACGCCGAGGCACCACTCGCTGAGGGCCGGCGAGTACCCCCACCTGGCCGAGACGTAGGCGGCCATCCGCTTGAAGCGCTCGAGGGCCGGGCCGCTGGCGAAGAAATCGCCCGGGGACTTCAGCGGCCCGCCGTTGACCTCGTTGAGGGGGTTCATGGCCCATCGGAACTTCCCCTCGGCCGAGAAGACAGCGTCGTGCACGAGGGCGAAGGGCATAGCCTCGTTGCGTCCCTCCGCCGCCTCGAGCCGTCGGTCGAAGAGCCAGGCCAGCCGCATCTGGTACTCGCCCCTGGTCCACCGGCCCCACTCGGGGCTCCACTCGAGCGGCACCCACCAGCCCCGCCCCGGTGCCTCGACGCGGCCGAGCTTCCAGCCGCCGCCGGTCGAGACCGCAGCCCTGCTCTTCGGGATCAACTCCTTCCCCGCCTGTCCGTACGAGCGGGAGAGGTCGACGACGAAGTCCTCCGGCCGCACAGCCGTCCCCTCGAAAAGAGAGCGCGGCGGCCCCGAGGCGTTCCCCTGGTGCAAGCTGCTCCGGGCGGCCTCGAACCAGCCCGAGCCGAGCTCCTCCGCGCCGGCGATCAGGCGGTACCGGTACCGCCCCGGCTCCGCGGGCATGTACCGGATGAGCCATCTGGCCCGCCCCGAGGGCACGAGCCTCCTGGCCGAGCCGGGCCCCGTCACGCGGTACCCCTGGTAGTAGAAGGCCGACGACGACTGCCGCCCCCCCGACGGCGTGATGAAGACGGCCTTCACAGGCGCCTCGGGGCTGAAGACGTCCCCGGGCTGGGGCTCCAGCCTGAAGCCGATCTCCAGCCGCTCGCCCACCCGCGCCGACTTCGGAGGAAACCGGCAGTCCAGAAGCCTGAGCGCGGCGGCCCTGGCGGCGGGCTTCTCCTTCGGGGTGGTGACCGCGACGTCTTCGATCGACAGTTCGACCTCGCACGGCCTGTTCGCGAAGATCTTCAGTCCCGCCAGCCGCACCGATCTCGCCGCCCGGCCGTCCCACGGCCGGAAGTGCCCCGCCGGCTGAAGATCTCCCGAGTCGCCCGAGACCGACCACTCGAGTTCGTGCCAGCGCCGCGCGCGCAGGGGCTCCGTCGTGGCCGTCTGGTAGTACCACCCCTCGGCGTTCTGCAGGAAGAAGAGGACCCGGACGAGGGCCCCCGGGTTCTCGTGAAGGCGGACGCGCATGCGGACCACCCCGGCGCTCGAGAAGTCCGCGTTGAGCTTCGCCGAGCGGGGCGCGGCGCCGGGGAGCTTGCACCGCCAGGGGTCGATGTCGGTCTCGAGGGAGGACATCGCCCCGGCGCCATCGGACCCGGCCGCTCCGGCCGCGAGGGCCGACGTGCCGAACACGAGCGCCGTCAGCACGGCGAAGCACGCTGAGTGTGATCGGGATTCCGGCAATGCGGCGGTCTCCGAGATGCTATCCCCTGATTATATTAGCCTAGAACACCCCCTGCAGTCAATAGTCACGGCGCGGGCCCATCCGCGGCGCGGCTTGACAGACCCCCCGATGCGGGATAACATTCTGCGGCGCACGAGCGTGTCGGCGGCGGCCGGAGAGGTGTCCGAGTGGCCTAAGGAGCACGATTGGAAGTCGTGTGGGCGTGCGAACGCCTCGGGGGTTCGAATCCCCCCCTCTCCGCCACTGCATTTGCCGCTACAGGGCCACAGAAGGCGCCTGCGGCGACTTCCTCAGCACCGGCGGCTTTCTTAGTTCTACATGTTGCATGCTCTAAGCTTGGATTGACGGCTCTTCCCACCGTTGCCGCCACCTCGGCAAGCCGTGTCTGACGCGTTCGGGCGTAGGTGTTCATGGTCAGATCGAGCGTCGTATGGCGAGCCAGAGACTGCGCATTCGGCCCTCCGGCCGCGCAAAGCGAGGAGCGCAGCGGCCAGCGCCAGGAACGGGAGGGCCCAGCCGCAGCAGTTCGATCCGCGCCGCGCAGAACACCCGCCACCTCCGCCGCCTCCGCCTCCTCCTCCGCCGCTCACGTTGAGAGTAATCGGGATCATCTGCGGTGTGTTAGAGGCCCCCGCTGCAGAGACAACGATGGTCGCCGAGTGGGGCCCTACGCCCAGCCCAGAGGTGGAGTAGGTAACGTCTATCGCGTCATGCTCACCCGTGGAGTCGCCTGACCCTGGGTTGCAGCTGAACCACGTTGCATCGGTATCGTCCACAACGTAGCTCAGCGTCCCGCCCCCCGAGTTCCACACCTCAAAGGACTGGGCCGTGGCGTTCGTCCCGACAACACAGGTAGGGGTCAGAGCCGTTGGGTTGAGGGCGATTACGGGGGCGCCCACGGTGGTCACGATGACGTCCCATTCGTGCACGACCTTCCCGCCGCTGCCATCACGAACCGTGACCTTGATCTTGTGGTTGCCCCCGTCGGCCTGAGAGGGGCTGTAGCTCATCACGCTGTCTGTGATGCCCGTCGCCACCCCGTCCAGGTGCCACTCGTAGGAGGGCCCATCGAGGTCGGCATCCGAGCACCAGACCTCGAAGTCCTGAGTCGTGTCGGCAGGCACGGTGGCCGGGCTGAGTGGCGAGAAGGAGTCCACCTGGGGCCGATCATTCACCGCCTCGACGGTGAGGGTGACCGTAGCCACGTTGGAGTCGGACTTCCCGTCATTGACCTTGTAGGTGAAACTGTCTTCCCCGTTGAAGTCGGCATTGGGAGTGTAAACCAGGTAGGGGGCCACGCCGCTCAAGACGCCGTCCACGGGCTGGGTGAGTACGTCGTAGCTGAGGGCGTCGCCGTCAGCGTCGCAGCCCGCCAGCACCACAGGCTCGGCAGTGTCCTCGGTGACAGTTACCGCGCAGTTACTCGCCACGGGCACGGCGTTGACCGGTATGAGCAGGAACGCTCTCGCCTGCCCATTGAGGTCGCCGCAACCTACGATGTGACCCACATCGCTGATATCATATGCCCGGGTGAGGACCCATCCTGTGCCCGACGGTATGAGGTGATTGAGATCCAGCATCATCTCATTCTCGTAGAGGAAGGCACGCTCCTCCCCACCGGGCAAGTTGGAGAAGCCGACCACCAGCCCGTCATTGTTGACGGCGAAGGCGTAGCTGTCGTTGCCGCCAAACGTGCCGATTCCGCTGATGCCGCCCGCAAGGGTCCCGACGAAGGCTTGGAAGGGGCCAAAACTCGGCATGCGAGAGTAGCCGACAATGGTTCCCGAGTCGTTGACATCCCATGCCCAGGAGGACTGATGTCCTGGCAGTACGCCCAGGTCGTGCATAGATACGTCGTGGATGAAGGCGTGCTCGCCGGGAACGTCTGCGTCGCCGGCCACGTGGCCAAGGACGTTCAGCCCGAAGCCTTGGCTGTTCTGCCCGCCGAGAGTTCCTAGATCGGTCATCGTGCCGGAGCTGTACCTGTAGGCATGGTAGGAGACCCCATCAAGCCATGAGAAGCCGGCCACGACGCCCGAGTCATTGACATCATAGGCTCGGCTCTTATCGCCCCCGAGCGTGCCGAGCTCGCTCATGACGCCACTGTCGTAGAGGAAGGCCCGCTCCCTGTTGGAGGCGTTGTCCCTTGGTCACGTCCCATGCTTCGGGGCAGCGTATCTTCTCGAGGTGCCACTGCTGGCCATAGTCCGGATCGTCCGGCACGTAGCCGAGGGCATAGGCGTGGTAGTTGGCCTCGGGGCTGTCGACGCGGCCGTCGCGCATGAGGGCAGTGATGACATTCAGGACGGGCTCGGCTTGAGGGAAGGATATCTTGACGAAGTCGGTCCTAGAATCCACCTTGTCAAGAGTGATGGCACTGCCGGTCTCGCGCCGGAGGTCCCTGATTATCTCTCTCAGCTTGGCCCTGTCCTTCGGCCGGAAGATCGTCGTCCCCGGTTCGTAGTCGTGACGCTTCGCCAGGGCGACGGCGCGCTCCAAGGGCAAGGGCGCCACGCAGTCGGCTCGGGGAGCTATGTGGATGCCGTCTGGCCTCCGGTCGAAGCCGAGGCCCTCGGCCTTCACCACTTGGGCGATGACCGCAAGGGCCGGGACCCTCTCGTAGTGCGCCGGGCTGAGGGACCCAGGCTGGACATCCACATGGAAGGGCAAATGCGCGGCCCGACTCGCCTCAAGAAGCAGGCGCCTCACAGGCACGCGTTCTGCTTCCACGCTCACGAGGCCGCCAGCAGCCCCGATCGCCATGTCTTCGCGGGGTCGCTCGGCAGAAGCGTATGCGCCAGCCGCTGCCCGGCCGCCAGCAGTATCGGGCTGGGGGTGGCCTAGCGCCA
>Ga0272441_10001709_pt1 | contig 46245 bp, 34 predicted proteins | sample SSMProp6N_FD_193582 | JGI IMG/M metagenome (GOLD analysis project Ga0272441, IMG submission 193582) | Marine sediment archaeal communities from Little Sippewissett salt marsh, Falmouth, MA, United States - SSM-Prop-6N | ecosystem: Environmental > Aquatic > Marine > Wetlands > Sediment ... | reverse complement strand
AGGCCCTGCCCCCGCGAAGCGGTTTCCTTCAATGAAGTCAATCTAACCGGGCCCAGTCGACGTGACGCTCGAGTCCTACCTCGGTGCGCGTGGGCCAGGTCAGATAGACTACTGATCATTCCGAGCGCAGCAAGGAATCTCTCCGCTTGTAGGGTTCGGGGGAGCTGGGCGCCTCGGGTCCCCCTACGGGGGCCTCGACCGGGCGACTTTCATATTGCCTCCGGTCGGCGGCAAAGCGGCCGACCAAGCCCTTCGTATCCCTGGCGCGTGAGCCAGGTCGCTGCCCGTGCCGTAGGCGAGGCGCGGCGAGCCATGGTCGAGATCATCGGAGACCGCCTCGCGACCCGGGAGACCGCGGCGGTGCTCAAGGTCTGCCCTCGTACGGTTCGCTGGCTCAGGGCAGGCGCCTGTGAGCCGGACCTGGTCAGGGCCATACGCATGCAGCTGGGATGAAGGGGAGCGGCGGGCGCGTGATCAGGTTGCGATGGAGGAGGTGGCGGTGAGGTGGGCCAGGGTGGTGGACCAGCTCACTACCTGGTCGGCGAGGTGGTGGCGGTACAGGGCCCGGACGCGGAGGACCTCGTCTGCGGTGAGGCCGGCGGCGCGGAGGCGGCTGGCGTAGGTGGTGCGGTCCGTCGGAGTGGATTCGGGGGCGTCGCCGAACCAGCGTTCGAGGTGCTGCTCGGTGAAGCGGCGAGGCTCGGTCTGGGGCTCGATGCGCAGGTCGACGTCCGACAGGCCGGATTGGTCGAGGGCGGCGGCCAGGTCGTCGGCGTCCCAGCAGACCAGCGGGTCGGCGGGATCGGCGTAGAGGGACTCCTCGGCCTCGCGGACGCGCTCGGCCAGGGCGGCGCTGGCACTTGCGGCGTCGGTGTCGGCGTCGGTGTCGGTGTCGGTGTCGGCGGCGTCGGCGGCGTCGGCGTCGGCATCGGTCCAGGGGACCAGGTCGCAGAGGCGCTGGTTTCGACGGGGGATGACCTGGACGAGGTGGAGCTGGCCGCCGGGGAGGAGAAGCTCGCGCAGCGTTCGCAGCAGCTGGGCGAAGTGATCCGAGGCCGAACCGGTGCCGGTGGCCCGCTCGGCGGTGAAGGGGTTGCGGCCTATGATGTGGTCGAAGCGGACGTCGGCCTCGCCGCGGGCGTCGAGGATCGCCTCTAGATCGGCGGCGGGCCCCACCAGGACGGAGACGCGCTCGAGCTCGGGGAGGCGCCGGCCCTGCTGCTCCAGAGACCTGCCGGCTCGGGGGTCTGTGGTCTGCGCCCAGACACCTCCCTCCGGCGTGCCTCGCAAGGCCTCCCAGGTGAGCAGACCGCTGCCGGCGTTCAGATCGAGCACGAGGTGATGGCGCTGCAAGGGCACCTGGTCGAAGAGACGATCCCGCAGCCCGGCGAGGGTCCGGCCGGCGCCGGCCACGGCGCGCTGGAGCCAGGCGTCCCGGGCGCGATCCGCGGGCCCCGTGGTGAGCACCTCGGGCAGGGGCGCGGCAGTCTCCACCATGGCCGCGAGCTGGGCCTCCCGGCGGCGAGCCACCTGGCGTCGGATGGAGGCCTCGTAGCCCTGGTCCGAGGGCTCGTAGAACATCCTCCCCTGGAGCCCGTCAGGCAGGTACTGCTGGGCCACCCAGTGGTCCCGGTAGGCGTGCGGGTAGAGGTAGCCCTTGCCGTGGCCGAAGCCCTCCTTGTCCCGACTCGCGTCCTTGAGGTGGTTCGGCACGTCGGAGTCCTGCTCGGCGCGCACGGTCTTGAGCGCGTCGAAAAAGGCGAAGGCCGAGTTGGACTTGGGGCACGTGGCGATGTACAGCGCAGCCTGGGCCAGGGGAAACCGCCCCTCCGGCATGCCGATGCGCTCGAAGATCTCCCAGCAGGAGGCCACCACCCGGGCCGCGTCCGGGTCGGCCATGCCCACGTCTTCGGTGGCCAGGATCGCCATGCGCCGGAAGATGAACCGCGGGTCCTCACCGGCGTAGACCATCTTGGCCATCCAGTACAGCGCGGCATCCGGATCCGATCCCCGCACGGACTTGATGAAGGCGCTGATGGTGTCGTAGTGGGCGTCGCCCTCCTTGTCGTAGAGCACCGCCCGCCGCTGGATGGACTCCTCGGCCACGGCCAGGCTCACGCGGATCACCCCGCCCGCGTCCGGGGTCGTGGTCTCCACCGCCAGCTCCAGCGCGTTGAGCACGCTGCGCGCGTCGCCGTTGGCCACGTCCACCAGGTGGTCCAGGGCGTCCTCGTCCACCCGCACGTCCAGCGCGCCGTAACCCCGCTGCTCGTCGGCCAGCGCCTGGTCGGCCACCCGCCGGAGATCAGCCGGGTCCAGGGGCCTGAGCTGGAAGATCCGGCTCCTGCTCACCAGGGCCTTGTTCACCTCGAAGTAGGGGTTCTCCGTGGTCGCCCCGATGAGAATGATGGTGCCCTTCTCCACATGCGGCAAAAGGGCGTCCTGCTGGGCCTTGTTCCAGCGGTGCACCTCGTCGACGAAGAGCGTCGTGCGCTGCCCCCGCTCCCGGCTCCGCGCCATGGCGTCCTTGACCGCCTCGCGGATCTGCGCCACCCCGGCCAGGACCGCGTTGATCGTGATGAAGTGCGACCGCGTGGACCCGGCGATGACCATGGCCAGGGTCGTCTTCCCCGTGCCCGGCGGCCCGTAGAAGATCAGCGACGAGAGCTGGTCCGCCTGGATGGCCCGCCGCAGGAGCCGCCCCGGGCCCACGATGTGCTCCTGCCCCACGAACTCTTCCAGGGTCCGCGGACGCGTCCGGTGCGCCAACGGCGCCGACTTCTCCAGCTCGGCCTCATTGGCCCGCGTAAACAGATCGTCCATGGCACCGCTCAGTAGGCCCCAACCCGTCCCGGCTGTCCACCCCCCGGTGAACCCGGAACCCGCACGGCGATCGGAAGGGCACAGGCACTGGGCGATGGCCTCTACTGGACGCGAGGGGTGAAGTCGATGTGGTCCTCGAGGGGATCTCCGGGGGTGGTCCCCAGATCGGTGGTCCAGTCGATGACGGGCTGGCGGTAGTGGACGCCCAGGTCAATGGGCTCGGGGTCCTGGAGCTGGAACAGGTAACCGTCGCCGCCGTAGTAGATGTAGTCCTGAACCAAGACCTGGTAGGTGGCCACGGGATCCAGCGGCGTGCCGCCCTCGAGGGTCACCTCGACCGAGCCCACGTCGGTGGTGACGGTCATTCCCGCCACCGCGGGGCAGCAGTTGCCCGGACAGACACATCCACTCATGGCCTGGGTCAGGTTGTCCACCACCTCCTGTCCGGTGAGCTCCAGAAGGTAGATGCTGTTTTCAAAGGGCATCATCCCCACGACGTCGCCCACGGTGATGGGCCCGGCGGGGACGGACTGCCTGAGCCCGCCAAAGTTCTGGATGGCCAGGTCAGCCTCCGGGTAGGCCCACAGCCAGGTGTCGGTGACCCAGTTTGCCTGGGCCCAGCTCTGGTGGGTGATCCCGGTGTTGCTGTGACCGATCTGGGTGCCCAGGATAACGTCGGTCTCGGCCTGCCAGTACGCCACCAGGGCCTGGACGTCCGGGTCGGGCTCCACGGGGTTGGGTCCACCGGCGGGGTACCGGACCTCCACGAGCTGGGCGTCCACGTTCGCCAGGCTCTGGGTGGGGTGGTGGTAGGTGAGCACGATGCGACCGTAGCTGAGAAAGCCCCACCCGCTGGTCACCACGGCGGTGGACCCTGCTGCCGAGATGCCCAGGGTGTGGCAGTGGCCCGCCAAGGCCAGATCCACGTCGGCCTGGGCTTGACTGACGCCCAGACGCAGGTCCGTGGGACAGACATGGGCGAGCAGGATGACGATCTGCGCCCCCGCGGCGCGCATCTGGGGCACCAGCTCGTCAATGGTGGGGGCGTAGTCATCGAACTCCAGGTCCGAGACGTGGATGGGGTGGGCAGAGAAGGCCGTGTCGGTGGTGGTGAGGCCCAGGACTCCCACCTGGATCCCGTTGGACTCCAACAGGACCCATGGCTGGGCAAAGTCCACGCGGTCCCCCGTGTCGGCGAACCGGATGTTGCCCGACAGGTAGGGGTAGTCGGCCTCGGCGAAGCGCTGGGCCATCACGTCTCGACCAAAGTCGAACTCGTGGTTCCCCACGGCGGAGGCGTGGTAACCCATGAGGTTGAACGCCCCGACGGTGGACTCGCCTTGGAACCACGTGGAGATGGACGGCCCCGTCCAGTTGTCGCCGCCGCTGAGCAACAAGTCACGATCGGCGTCGAAGCCGTCCAGATCCAACCACCAGGCGGTGATGTTGGCGGCCCCGCCCTCCACCGGGCTCGTGGCACTTTCCTGGGTGGGCTGGAGCCACCCGTGCTCGTCGGCGGTGTGGTACACGACGACCTCGGTGTGCTCGGCGGCGTCGGCCTCCGGACCGGCGTCTGCCCGGGCGTCCGGGGCGCCGGCGTCGGGTGGATCCGGCCCCGGCTCTCCGGGGTCGCAGGCCGCCATCCCAGTGAGCGGCGCGACCACGATCGCTACGAAAAAAATGCTTCGCATTGGCTCGGCTTCCTGCCTCGACCGGAAACACCTTGAATATCAGCCCACAATTCCCCACTCACCCGGGTACGTCAAGCTCGGATTCCGCAACCGGTTGTCACGGAATTGTCGTTCACTTTTCCAACCATCGGTGCCATCCTGACGCGATGCGAATGTCAGCCCTGTTCGTCGTCCTGCTTTACAGCTCCGTCGCTCTCGCGGTGCTCCCGCCGAGGATCGCGCGCGAGCGGAAGCGGCGCATCTACGCCACGGCCCGGGCCCTGCAGAAGACCGCCCCCGAGGTGCTCGTCATCCGGGTCGAGCGAGTCAAGGTCAAGCCGGACTATTTCGTGCGACGCCACTTTCGGGGCAGCGCTCGCAAGGCCCGCAAGGTCCTCAAGGGCCAGGAGCTGCGCGTGGACGCCCGCATCCTCCGGGTCGTCCGAACCAAGCGCCGCCTTCGGCGGGGCCAGCGGATCCGCTTCACCTACGACCAGCGGTTCCAGTACCAGCCCGGGGCCCGCAAGTACAACCCGCGCGGGGTCTCCAAGGGCGACCGCGCGCGGGTCTACCTGCGCTACACCCCCAAGTCCCCTGCCAAACGTGGCCGCTACCGCCTCGCCGCCTCGGTCCTGTCGGTGACAAACGTCAAGTCCACCAAACGCCGCTGACCCCCCCGTCCCTCAACGTCATTTCCCCTGTTGGGCCGACCGGGAGCGCGATCGGACGGGGCGGCCGAAACCTGCGAATCGCCTCGCCTAATTTCCCTCAGATTCCAGGGAAATAGCCTTGACGCTCGAGCTTGGCCGGTGATACCATCGCCGTCGTCATGGACCGTTGTGACTTGCTGATGAGTCGACCTCTGGAGCCTGAGCATGGCCGGTGAAAAGATCCTCGTCATCGACGATAGCCCCACCATCCTGAAGGTCGTGCAGCTGGTGCTCACGAAGGCTGGATTCCAGGTCAACACCGCTGCCGACGGCGAAGCCGGCGTGGCGGCGGCGCGGGAGACCAAGCCGGAGCTGATCCTGCTCGACTTCGTGATGCCGAAGATGAACGGGTACCAGGTCTGCCGAGCCCTGGCCGACGACGACGATCTGCGGGACGTGCCCGTGGTGCTCATGAGCGCCAAGGGCGATCAGGTGGGGGAGCGGTTCGTCAAGGTCATGGGTATCGTCGACTACATCACCAAGCCCTTCTCACCGGAGGCCATCACGGCGGTGGTGGGACACACGGTGGACAAGTACGCCCAGGAAGAGCTGGTGGACGACGGGGCCATCGTGGACGAGGAGGACGCCTCACCCCAGGAGCTGACGGACGCGGCGGACGCGGCCCAGGACGCCCGGCGAGACGCCCTCGGCGGGCTTCGGGACGGCGTGGCCCGGGCCGTGGCGGCGAGCGTCATCGCCCACTCGGGGTTCGTGGACATGGACCTCGACAGCGCCCAGCTCGTCGAGGCCACGCGGGCGGCCCTCGACGACAGCCGCCTGGAGGGTCTGCTCGGCGAGATCCGCGTGGCGGCCCCCGAGCTGGCGGACGAGGGCGAAGCGGTCCTCACCGGCGACCTGGGCGTGGTGCCCCTGGCAGACATCCTGACCCTGCTGCAGTCCCAGCAGCAGACCGGCGTGCTAACCGTCACCCGGGGTGGCGCCAAGGTGGACCTCTTCTTCCGTGACGGCCGGGTGGACCTGGCCATGGCCGTGGGGATCCCTGACGAGTTCAAGCTGGGGCGCTTCCTGGTGGACGCCTCTGGCTTGGCCGTCGAGGACCTGGAGAAGGCCCTCTCGGACTGGGAGGACACCCCCGCCGGGCTCATCGGCTCCAACCTGGTCAAGCAGGGAGCGGTGACCATGGATGACCTGCACGGCGGGCTCGCCCGGCAGACATCGGAGCTCGTCTACGAGCTGCTCCGCTGGAATTTCGGGCGGTTCACCCTCCGGACCACCGAGCGCGAGGCCCCTGTCGCCGCGGAAGCATCGCTAAACCTCACGGTGGATGGTATCCTCATGGAAGGCTTCCGCCGGGTGGACGAGTGGCACCTCATCGAGCGCGAAGTGGACACCTTCGATCTGGTGTTTCTGCGCAACGACGACGCCATCGCGGCCATGGGGCGCGGTCGTCTCACCCGGGAGGAGTTGGCGGTGCTCGAGCTCGTGAACGGAAAGAACAGTGTCAAGGACATCATCCGACAAAGCCGGATGAGCTCCTTTGACGTCAGCAAGATGTTGTACAGGCTGCTCTCGATCAAGCTGATCCGCAAGCGCGTGGCGCCGGTGGCGGTTTGACGGGGCCTTTGCAAGTCTGAGGTCGAAACGTGGCGAAGATACTCATTGCAGAAGATTCCGCGACGGCCGTAGAGCTGATCAAGCGGACCCTGAGCCCCTTGGGGCACCAAATCGTGATCGCGAACGACGGCGAGAATGCGGAGCGCCTGATCCTGGACGAAAAGCCAGATCTCATCATCCTGGACATCATCATGCCACGGATGAACGGCTTCCAGCTGTGCCGATCCCTGCGCTCGAATCCGGGCTTTCGGGACCTGCCGATCATCATGATCACCTCCATGGATCGCGAGAGCGATCGATATTGGGGGCTCAAGCAGGGCGCTTCGGAGTACCTCGTCAAGCCCGTGGACCCCAACCTGCTCCTGGAGCGGGTGAAGGCCTACCTGCCCTCCGCCGCCTAGGGGTCATCTTGGAGCCCTGGAGTGCGGACCCGCGTGTGTGATGGAGCTCGACGTCATTGTATTCGAGAGCGGTGACCGCCGCTTCGCCCTAGAGTTGAAATACGTCCAAGAGGTGTTCGCCCTGGGGCATGTCACCCCGGTGCCCCTGGCCCCGCCCGCCATTCGCGGTAGCGCGAACATCCGCGGCAAAATGGTGCCGGTGGTTTCCATACAGAGACTGTTCGGCCTGCCCGTCCGCTCCAAGGTGCTGCCCGGGACCACGGCGCTTTTGGCCCATGCGGGCGAGGCCACTGCCGCCATCCCCGTGGGACGCGTCATCGACGTGGTGTCGGTGCCGCAGAGTCGGTACGAGGAGGGCGGCCAGGGCTCGGGGCCCATGGTCCCCGGCTCCTTCAGAGGCGTGGCTGGCTCCACCCCGCTGCTGGATATCGCGGCCGTTCTGCGCTCGGTACAACGCGCCAGCGTCCGCGCCAATGAGGCCATCCACCACCGCTCGGAGGTCCGCTGATGGAGCCCCATACGCCGACCCCCGACAGGGAACGCCACGCAGAAGCCAATGCCGGCCGGGGGATCCGGTCCCTGTCATTCAAGGTGCTCTTCGGCACGGCGGTCATCCTGATGCTGCCTGCCGTCATGATCGCCGGCGTGCTCTCCATCGGCTGGTCCAAGCTGAGCGACATCAAGATCCGCCACGATCGATCCATCCGGCCCGTGCGCATCTATGTGGAGCGCGCCAAGACCAACATCAACAAGACCCAGGCCGACATCCAGCGCGCCCTGAAAAAAGCGCGGGACGTGCAGGAGATCGCCACCATCCGAATGCGGCAGAAGGAGGCCTCCGCCCTGGCGACCCAGATCGCATCCATCGTCAAGGCGACCCCCGCCGAGCAGCGACGAAAGCCCACCCAGATTCCCGAGGTGCGGCGACTGCTGGAGTCCAAGCACTTCGGCCCGGACTCCGAGACGCTCATCGTCATCCACAACGAGCCCGTCTACGACGCCAAGGGAAATCCCGTGCGCTCCTGGCAGCACCTCATCGGGCTGTACTGGGACGCCGAGTACGTGGGCAAGCCCCTGGGCAAGGCGCACAAAAACTATGACAAGCTCATCGTGGACCGGAGCTGGGAGCAAAAGATCAAGAGCGCGGTCAAGCGACCCGGGCTCGGATCGGCGACCCTCTTCGTCTACAAAATCTACTCCCGCGCGCCCACCACCGGGCCCTCGTCACCACGCTCTCCCAAGGGCTCAGCGGGCGGAAACAAGGGGTCCAAGCCATCGGGTCAGGACGACCACGACCTGTACCTGCTGGCTCACATCCCCGGCACCAACTGGTCCCTGGCGGCACGCACCAGCCTCACGGGTCCGGTGCAGCAGCTCATCGACAACGTGGTGACCGAGTTCAACAAGGTGAAGGCCAGCCTCGAGAAGGTGGCCCCATCCCTGGACAAGCTCGCCCAAGCGTCCAAGGCCGTCGCCGAGGACTTGGACAAGGGCGTCGAGGAGTTCCGGAGCGTCATCGCCATGGCCTTGGCGGTGTCGGCCCTGCTCATCGCGCTGCTGGTGACCGCGGTCATGCTCTTCATGCGCAAGGCCTTGCTGCGGCCGGTGCAGCACCTGACCGAGACGGCGATCCGAATCCGTGACGGCGCCTACGACGCGCGCTGCCAGGTCAACACCAAGGACGAGCTGGAGATCCTGGGCAACGCCATCAACGAGATGCTCAACCGCATCGTGGGGCTGATCCAGAGCGAGGAGGACAAGCGGCGGATCCAAGAGGGGATCTTCCGGCTGCTGGAGATCGTCTCCTCGGCCTCCGACGGTGATCTGACGGCACGCGGGGAGGTCAGCCCCGACGAGCTGGGCTCGGTGACCGACGCCTTCAACCACATGCTCGAGTCCATCGGCGGGCTGGTGGTCCAGACCCGCCGGGCGGCCCTGGACGTGAACCGCTCCGCCGAGGCCATTTTGGAAGCCGCCCGCCACATGGCCGAGGACGCCGCCGCCCAGGCCCACGCCCTCGACGTGGTCTCGAAGAAGATCAAGGCACTGGGCGACCGCTCCCTGGAGATCAACCAGATCGTGGAGCTCATCGACGAGATCGCGGCCCAGACCAACATGCTCGCCCTCAACGCCGCCATCGAGGCCTCCCGGGCAGGCGAGCAGGGCAAGGGGTTCGCGGTGGTGGCCGACGAGGTGCGGAAGCTCGCCGAACGCTCCTCCAGCGCCACCAAGGACATCGGCGCCTTCATAGAGATGATCCAGGACGCCACCAACGACACGGTGCTGTCCATGGAGCGCATCCGGCAGGTGACCCACCAGACCGCCGACGGCGCTCAGATCACCACCAACTCCGCCGAGGACATGGTGACCGCCTCGGGGGCCCTGGACGAGGCAATCGCCCGATTCAAGGTCCAGTCCGCCGACAGGGCGGACATGTCCAAGACCTTGGAGCACAAGCAGCTGGAGCTGGCCAGGGCCGTCGAGTCCCTCGCCGACGCGCTGCACGAGGCCGAGCTGGCGGGCGTGGCACCCTCCGAGGCTGTGGTCAACACCATCGCGGGGATGGAGCGGACCTTCTCGGACCGCGTCCAGCAACTCCTGGGGCACGGCCCCCTCGCCCCGAAGGCCCACGTCGAGGGTGACCACGACTCCGGCGAGAACCACTCCTGGAAGGACTCGGACGCGCTGATCCTACGGCCACCCACCCAAAGCTCGACCACGCTCTCGGCAGCGGCCAACGAGAGCGGCACCTGGGACCGCCTCGCGCTGGGCGCGGCCACCGACAGCGACTCCGGACCGCAACCACGCGCCGGAGCGGACGCCGGGCAGCCCACAGCCGAGGAACCGGCGGACTCGCAGGAGTCCGGGCCCCCGAAACAGTCAACCTGACCGGCACGGCGTAATGCAGCTCGACGACGAACTCCTACAGATCTTCCTCGCCGAGATCTCGAGCTACCAGGCGATCCTGGACGACGATGAGGCGGACCCCGAGGACCAGGCGGCCGCGGCCCACGGTCTCAAGGGTGCCGCGGGCATGGTGGGCTTCCCCGAGCTTCAGGACCTCGCCAGGACCCTGGAGCACACCTTGCGCGACGGCGACACCGGCCCTCGGGAAGCGCACCTGCCGCGGATCCGCGAGATCATCGCCGAGATCGGCTCAGGCGCGCCCGCGAACGAGGACTCACCGGCCGCCAAGCTGAGCCCCTCACGGGAGCCCCCCCCACCCAGCGACGCCGACGACGACGCCGTGCCCGCCGCCCCGTCACCCTACACCGAGCCCTCGGTCGAGGAGGGGAGCGGGTTCGACGCCGAGACCACGGCCATGCTGCAGGGTTTTTTTCTGGAGGAGGCGGCCGACCACCTGGCCGCCATGGAGGAGGCGCTGGAGCGCCTGGCCGCCGACCCGGGCGACGCCGAATCCATCAACGGCCTGTTCCGCGCCTCGCACACCCTCAAGGGCGCCGCCGCCACGGTGGAGCTGCACACCATCGCCAGGGCCGCGCACCTGATGGAGGATCGCTTGGAGGCGATCCGTGACGCCGCGGGGACCGTCACGCCCGACGAGATCGACCGGCTGACCACCTGCGCCGACCTGCTGCGAACCATGGTGGATCATGTGGGAAACCCGGACCGCACCGAAACGCTGCACCGGGACCTGACGGAGGTGCTCGGCGCGCCACTGGAGATCGTGGACCGGTCCCCCGTCGACAGGGTCCCGGACGCGGACACGGACGCGATCACCCCCGGCAGGACCGTCGACGACGATGGGGGCTGGACCGCCGACGACGACGCGACCGACTACGCCGACGCGGCCGACGTCGATGACGCCGACGCGACCGACGGCGCCGACGCGGACTGGGACGCCGAGACCCTCGCCATCCTCCTTCAGACGTTCAGCGACGAGGCCGCCGAGCTGCTCGACGAGCTGGACCCCCTCGTTGAGGAGCTCGCCGGTGGCTCCACCGCGGACATCGACAAGCTCTTCAGGCTGGCACACACGCTCAAAGGGTCTGCCGGCGCAGTGGGCCTGAGCCACATGTCCAAGGCGGCCCACGCCCTGGAGGACGAGCTGGAAAAGCTGCGCTCGGGCGACGACGACCAGCCCACGCCGGACCTCACCGACGTACTCGACTGCCTGCGGCAACTCGCCGGGGTGGACAACAGGTCCGCCCAGAGCAAGCGGCTGCTCGACCAGACCCTCCGCGCGCTCGACGCCGCGCGGGGGGCCGACAGCCTGCCCCGCCGGCCAACCCTGACGACCCTGCCCATTGGCAGGTCGGAGCCCGAGTCGCCCACGGTCACCGTGGAGCGCCGCGCGACCCCAGAGCGCCGGGAGGAGAGCCGCCGCGGCGACGAAGAGCGCATGATCCGCGTCAACGCCGAGCGGCTCGATTCCCTGCTCAACGCCGTGGGCGAAATCGTCTTCCGGCGCACCCTCATCGAGCGGCGCTCCGAGGAGCTCACCGACCTGGTGCGGGACCTGGGCGCTTCCCACCTCTCCCTTCGCGCGGCCGCGTTGGCCCTGCGGGACCTGCGGGGCGCGGACCACTATGTACAACGATTCTCCGAGCTGGAGATCGAGTTCGCGGACGTCCTGTCCAACTTCGATCGAGCCGAGTCCGGCCTGAAGGAAGAGACCGAGGGGCTGCGCAAGGACGCGCTGTACCTCCAAGAGGGGCTGACCCAGATCCGCCTGCTGTCGGTGCGCTACCTCTTCGCCAGACTGCGACGGTCGGTGCGCGAAATCGCCCGCAGCGAGTCCAAGCAGGTGATCCTCCAAGTCCAGGGGGAGGACACCGAGATCGACAAGGTGGTGGCGGAGAAGATCGCCGATCCGATGATCCAGATCATCCGCAACGCGGTGGCCCACGGCATCGAGCCCCCTGAAACGCGGCGCGCGGCGGGCAAGCCCGAGGCCGGCACCGTCACCATCACGGCCGTGCAGGAGGGCAACTTCGTCACCCTGGAGGTGTCCGACGACGGCGGCGGCATCGACCTCGGCTCCATCCGCGAGGCGCTGGCCGAAAAGGGGCTCATGTCCGCCGACGAGGCACGGACGGCGCCGGAGGCCGAGGTCACGGCGGCCATCTTCCTGCCCGGGCTTTCCACCCGCCGCGCCGCCGACGCCGTGGCGGGCCGCGGGGTGGGCCTGGACGTGGTACGTGACACCATCTTCAAGCTCGGCGGCGAGGTCACCGTCCACAGCGAGCGCGGACAGTACACCCGCTTTACCGTGCGTATGCCCTTGTCCACGGCGGTGACCAACGCCCTGCTCTTCAAGGCCGCAGGCGAGGTGTTCTGCATCCCCGTGCGCTGGGTGGCCGAGACGCGCACGACCAAGACCAGCGACGTGCTGATCCATCGCGGACGGGACGCCATCGTGCATCGGGACAGGACCATCCCCCTGCTGCGCCTGAGCGAGCTGCTGGGCACCGAGGCCCGCCTCATGGGCAAGTTCCTGCCCACCATCATCCTTCGCCACCTCGACTTCGAGTTCGCCCTGGTGGTCGACAAGCTCATCGGTCCGCGGGAGATCGTCCTGCGGGAGCTGGGGCCTTTGCTGGCGCCCCTGGACATCTACGCCGCGGCGACCATCTCGGGCGCTGGCAAGGTGCAGCTCGTGCTGGACGTGCCCACCCTGCACGTGTGGGCGAGCGCCTGGCGGACCCTCCCCCGGGCGGCCCAGCGCACGGCCCTGCCATCGACCCAGCAGACACGCATCATGGTGTGCGACGACTCCCGGTCCATCCGCGAGGTGGTCTCCCGCATCCTGCAGGCGGAGGGCTACGGCGTGGAGCTGGCCAATGACGGCTGGGACGCCTGGGAGCGCATGACCGGCCTGCGCGTGGACCTGCTGCTCACGGACCTGGAGATGCCCCGCATGGACGGCTATACCCTCATCGAGAAGGTCCGCAAGCAGGAAGACCTCGGTGGCCTCCCCATCCTGGTCCTCTCCTCCCGCACGGGCGAGGACAACCAACGTCGCGCCCGGCGGGCCGGGGCCGACGGGTTCCTGTTCAAGCCCGTGAACCGCAGGGTCATCATCGCCCGGGTCCAGGAGCTGCTGCGCAACTGACCGACCCCAGCCAACAACCATGCGCCCCGACACACCAAATCCCGCACAGTGGATCATTCCGCTGTTTTTTCTCGCAAACGCCGCCGTCACCGCCTGGCTCATCCGGGCCCTGGGCGTCGGGGCGCCCGTGTACCACAGCTTCCCGTGGATCTTCGGCGTCGCCTTCGTCCTGTCGCTGGTCCCCGCCGTTCGCCGCCAGATGACTGAAGATCCAATGGCCCTGCGCCTGGTGCCCGCGGGCGTGTACGCCCTCGTCATCTCCCTCGCCTCCTCGGTCTCCCCCGCGGCCACCACCTCCATCCGGAGTGACATTTTTCACCCGGCGGAGTTTGCCGGCTTGACTTTTCTTGCCCAGCTCGCCGCCCACGGTGGCGCCGCGAAGCGGCCACGGTGGCGCCGCTTGATTGGGGCGGCCCTCGTCTGTGTGGCCATCGGTGTCGCCGACGAGCTGCACCAGCGTTTCGTTCCGAATCGCGCCTGTGCAGCCCAAGACGTGGGCCTGGATGCCCTCGGCGCAATCATCGGGACCCTGGCATACCTGGCCACCCACGCCATCGTCGTCCGGCTCTCCACCCGCAGGCGGTGATGGCGTCACCGCCACACGCAGGCCGAGGGAGGGACTGGCCGGCGACGCCTGTGCTACCCTCGGAGCCAGGGAGGTGATGTTCATGCGACGATCCTGGATTCACATGGCAACGAGCTTGTGTCTGGCCCTGTGCCTGGTGGGCAGTGCGGGGGGCTGCGGGGACGACTCGAGCGGGACAAACGACGCAGACACCACCGCCGACGATGGGGCCACGGGGGACGGTGGGGCCGACGCGGTCGTGGACGCGGATCTCGGGCCCGCCGAGTGCGACGATGGCCTCGACAACGACGGCGACGGTCTGGTGGACTGGCAGTACGACCTGGGCTGCACAGGGCCCGGAGACCACACCGAAGGCGGCCTGAGCAACGAGCTCGATGACGGGTGGACGGTGTTCGAGGCGGCAGCCGACACGAACATCTACTACGTGAGCAGCTCGAGCGGGGATGACGCGTGGTCCGGGCTGGCGCCAGACTGGGATGGCACCGACGGCCCCAAAGCAACGGCTGCGGCAGGGGTGGCGCTCATGCAGGACGGCCAGCCGGACTGGCTGCTGTTTCGGCGCGGCGACGTGTGGGTGGACGAGACCATGGGCAACTGGAGCGTGTCCGGCCGGTCGGAGACCGAGCCGGTGATCATCGGCAGCTATGGCGACTCGACCCATCGGCCCCGCTTCGAGGTGAGCGAGACCTGGCTAATCACCCACGGGGGCGGGGGGGCGTCGGAGCAACGGTCCCACGTGCGGATCCTCGGGGTGCACGTCTTGATGTACTCCAAGGACCCCGACGACCCGCGGTTCACCGGGTTCGGTGGGAGCTGCTTGCAGTGGCTGCGTGACGGTGGAGACGTGCTCATCGAGGACCTCAAGTGCGAATATGCGCAGCTGAACCTGCAGTCCGACCCGACCCTGCCGTTCACCGTCCGCCGGAATGTGCTCACGGGCAACTACGGGCTCGACTCCCACGCCCAGTCCATGTTCACGTCCATCGCGGCGCCGCTCCTGGTGGAAGAGAACGTCATGAACCACGGCGGGTGGAGCGACGTCTTCCGCCTGGTGCTGTGGGAGCCCGAGACGAATCACACCGTGTGGGCCGCCATCACCGATGGACGCTTCGGGCTCGAGCTCGACGGCGGCTTCTTCGACGTGGACGGGGTAGACCTGAGCGCGAGCGCCTCCATGGCCGACGTGGCGGCCACGCTGGAGACGGCCATCAACGACGTGGTGGGCGCGGGCGCGGTGGAACTGCGGTTCACCGACGGCGGCGTGTTCCAGCTCCGGGCGCCCGGCTTCGCCTCGGGCCCCGACTACGGAGTGACCGCCTACGCCGGCGCAGTGGCGGGCACGGACCTGGATCCGCTGTTCAACCCGGCTTCCCAGGGGAGCCCTGAGTCCACCATCTTCAACCGGAACATGTATCTGTCCCACGGCTTCGGCAACACCACCGTGCGCGGCAACATCGACGCCAACGGCGCGTCGGGCGGGCTGCAGCAGCGGATGGGCGGCGTCTGCGAGGGCAACCTGTTTCTGCGCAACCCCATCGCCATCACCTTCGGCTCGAGCGAAAACGACGGTGACCAGTACGTGGGCGGCGCCATCACTGGAAACGTGATCCTGGGTGCGCGGGACATCGACACCCAGGTCCAGGGAACCGGCATCAGCGTCGGCTCCTACACGACGACGGTGGGCGGCGGTCACTCGCTGGTCCGGGACCTGGAGATCTCCGGCAACATCGGCGCCCACAACGTGCTGGGCACGGGCAACATCCGGGTGCTGCTGCTGCAGGGCGACGGCCCCCACGAGAACGTGTCGGTACACGACAACATCGTCTACAACTGGGCCATGCCCACCTGGCCCGACCCCATGGACCAGCGCTCGTTCGGCTTTCGCATCAACTGCGCGGCGGGCACCACGGGCGTGGAGATCTTCGACAACATCCTACAGCAGCCGGGCGGGGGCTTTCTGATGGGCTCGAACAACGACGCCGCCGGGGCCGTGCTGCACGACAACACCTATTACAGCGCCGCGCCCGACCCACCGGACATCTGGAGCCGTGGCTGGTTCTCCCTGGGGTCGTCGGTGTCGATGACCGATTGGCTCGCCGCCACGGGAGAAACCGCAGCCAACGCAGAACAGGTGCTGTTCCCGGATCCCGACCGCACCATCGAAACCTACGCGGCCTCACTGGGCCTCGAGGCCACCTACGAGGCCTTCATCACCCAGGCGCTCCAACAGTCCAAGTACAACTGGCGCCCCGACCTCACCGCCGCAGCAGCAAACACCTACATCCGCGCCGGATTTCAATAGGAACGGTCGCGGTGGGAATGTCCCTTGGGCACCCCCCGCACAGATCCCGGAGAGCGCTCCCAACGCACCGGGCTCCTGCCTCGGGTCGAGCGCACAGTCGCTGCACCGGACAAGGGTGTGTGATCCGGACGTTGGGTATCCAGCGTATGACGAGTCGTTTCATCCGTTCCCAGGTTGGCCGGTTCTTCTGGCTTCGCCACCTCAGGCCGCGTCGCCACATCCGTACGACCTCTTCGCGGAATTGGCTGTTCGCCTTGCCGCTGCCGGGGACGCCTCAGTAGCGGGCATGCCCGCGCACCACCGACGCCACCCGCTACCCACCTCGCAGACGGGATCGTGCAGGCGTCCGCGCAGCTCCGCTTTCACGGTCTCGAGCTTGGCCCGCATCTTCTTTTTGGCCGTCTTCCGTGCGTACCGGCTTCGCTCGATACGCTCCCCGCCGCAGCCGGTCGCGGCGCACGGGACGGCGTTCGATATCTCGAACACTATCCACATGTGTCAGGGCTTTTTCGAAATTTCGAACACCGTCCCCCATCCTTTCAGGGCGCGGCCCACGGCGGCGGTGGCGGGGGTGTCGGGCAGGTCGAAGAAGGAGCGGGCTTCGGCGTCGAAGCTGGCCACGGTTTCGTCCTCTGGGATCCACCCCAGCAGCGGGAGGTCCGTGCGGGCGTGGACCGCCCGGGCTTGTTCCTCGTCGCGCATGCGGTTGATGACCAGGCCGCAGCCCCGGGTCCGGGGCCGGCCGAGGCGGGTGGCCAGGTCCCCGATGGCCTCGGCCACGCGGAGGGACTTGACCGAGCGATCGCACACCAGAAGCAGCAGGTCCACATCGCCCACCACGTCGCGGTTGATCTGCTCGAGGCCCGCCTCGGCGTCCACCACGGTGAGGTCGAAGCTCGACGACAGGTGCGAGAGGGCCCGCTTGAGCATGGCATTGACGGCGCAGAAGCAACCCTGGTCCTCCGGGCGCCCCAGGGCCAGGAAGGCGAGGCTGTCCCGCTCGGTGAGCGCCGCCCAGAGCCGGTACTCCATGGACTGCGCGAGGTCCACCTTGCGGGACGCGACTCGAGACTCGAGGTCGACCACGGACTGGTCGCGCACATGGCGCAGCGTGGTCTCGGGGGTGATCCCGAGGGCCAGGCAGAGGCCGCCGGCGTGATCGGCGTCCACGGCCAAGGTGCGGTGGGCATGGGCCGCGGCCAGGTGACGGCAGAGGATGGCCGAGACGGTGGTCTTGCCCACGCCACCTTTTCCACAGACCACGATGGTTCGTCCGCTCATGAGGCGTCAGCTCCTTTGGGGGTCCCAGGATTGGGGGCCCTCACGTGGACCCGCTCTTCGCAGATGTCGGCGTACTCGCATTCGTCGCACTCGGCGTGTTCCTCCTCGTGGCGCTTGATGAGCGCGCCCACCACCCGCGCGGCGTCCGCGGCGATGGCGGCCAGGGGAGCCAGCGCCTCGCGGCCGGCCGTGTGAAACACCACGTCCACCTGGTCGACGAAGGTCAGGTGTCGGAGGCCGGCGATGAGCCCGGCGCCCAGGTGGGCGAAGCCGAAACCGCGGTCCACGGCGTCTTTGTGGATGCGACACCACAGGTGGCTCTGGCTGGGCATGGAGCGGACCGAGACACCGTCGAGGGCCAGGCTGTACTGTGCCTGCTTCAGCTCCAGGTAGCAGTCGTAGTCCGCGGCAAAGTCGCCACGCACGACGATGACCTGGCCGAAGGGCACGGGGTCGGGGCCCGCGGCGGCCGGGCCCGGGGTGGCGGAGCCCGGGGCGGCGAGGTCCGCCACGTCAGGCCCCTCGAGGAACACGCGATCGGTGTCCGGCAGGTCCTCGGCCAGCGACGCCCAGAGGAGGAACCCCACCGAGCCCGCCGCCGGGCTGCCCAGGTCCAGGGCCGTGTCCCGCGCGAGCACCATGGACCGCCGCCTGGGCCAGGGTGGTGGTCCGGGGAGGTCGAGCTTGCGCACGAGGCGCTGGTCGGTCCCCTCGGCAAGGTAGGTCTCCAGGGCGGCCAATTGGGGATCGAAGCGGGCCACGGTCAGACCTCCCCGTCCGGTGGTGCAGTCCCTGGCCCAGGCCCTGGCGCCGACGCCGGGGTTGGGGCGTCATCGGCCTCGAGCAGGGCCGCGCCGAGGGCGGCGGCGAGCTGCGGGTCCTGCGGGAAGGGCATGTACTCCAGATCCAGGCGCCGGCGCACCACGCGCACCACGGACCGGAACCGGGCCACGCCGCCGGTGAGCGTGAACAGGCGGGCGTCCCGGGCGCGCCGCCCCTGGGAGGCCACGATGCGGCCGATGGAGCCGCAGATGCCGGCCACGATGTCGGGCACGGGCACGCCGGCGTTGATGTGGGAGATGGCCTCGCTTTCGGCGAAGACCACGCACTGGCTGCTGACGTCGCGGGGCTGGGCGGCCCGGGCGGCGAGGTCGTCCAACCGCGCCAGGGGCTCGTTCAGCCGCTTGCTCATCATCTCCAGAAACCGGCCCGTCCCTGCGGCGCACTTGTCGTTCCGGCCAAAGGAGACCACCTCGCCGTCGCCGTTCACCTGCACCGAGCAGATGGACTGACCGCCGATCTGCAGCGCCAGCTCGGTGTCGGGCAGGTAGTACCCCACGGCGGCGGCCACGCAGGTCAGCTCGTCCTCGTAGAAGTCTGCCAGCCGGACCTGCGCCCCGCCGCTGCCCGTAGCGCCCACGAAGGCCAGGTCCCCCGGCTGGACCCCGGCCTCGGCCACCAGCGCGCCCACGAGCCCGTCGATCTCGTCGGCGATGCGCCCCGTGGTGCGCACCACGCGGCTGCCCAGGAGCCGATCGGGGCCCAACAGCGCGAGCTTGGTGAAGGCAGCGCCCACGTCGCAGCCCAGGGAGATCAACGGCCCACTCACCGGTCAACCTCCTGTCGCGCGGCCAGCCGGTCCACTCCTTTTCGAGCGGCCAGCCGGGCCGCGCCGTAGGCGCCCACGAGCTGCGGATCGAAGCGCAAATGCGCCAGGGGCAGGCCGAGTCGCTTCTCCACCTCGCGCCGCACCGCCACGTTCTTGGCGACGCCCCCGGTCATGGTCATCTCCGCGACCGGATGCACCCGCCGGGCCAGCGCGGACACGCGCTCCGCCATGGCGTCGGCCACGCCCGCCGCGATGTTGGCCCGCGTGCGCCCGCGCTGAAGAAAGTGCAGCACCTCCGTCTCGACGAAGATCGTGCAGCGGCTGGTCATGCGCACCGGCCGCCTGGCCGAAAGGGCCAACGGCCCGAGCTCGTCGAGGTCCACCTCCAGGGTGCGGCTCATGTGCTCCAGGAAGTGACCGGTCCCCGCGGCGCACTTGTCGTTCATGGCGAAGCGGTCCAGGCCGCCCCGCTCGTCGACTCGGATGGCCTTGGCGTCCTGGCCGCCGATGTCGATGACGGTACGCACCCGCGGCTGGAGGCACCAGGCCCCGTAGCCGTGACAGGAGATCTCGCTGAGGTTCTGTTGGGCGATCCCCTCGGTCTGGATCGCCTCGCGCCCATACCCGGTGGAGATGGTGTAGCGCACGTCCACCGGCCCGAGGCCCCGCTCACCCAGCACCCGCCCCCGCACCTCCTGGGCCGAATCCAGCGGATTGGCCAGGGCCGCGATGGTGGCGCTGGCCACGACCCGCGTCCCCTCAAGGAGGATGGCCTCGGCCGTGAGCGATCCGACATCGATGCCTAGGTAGAACAAGACGCCGCTCCCTCAGGCCGCGGGGTCGGGCGCCCCGACCCCCGGGCGCCGCCGCCGCACCTTGCGTCGGGTGCGCTTTTTTCCGAGCACCACATTGCCGATGAACTCCTCCATCTCCTGCTGGATCACGGTGATGGGCGTGGTGGTCTTCAACCAGGAGTCGCCGTGGAGCACCAGCAGCGGCACCTGCGCCTGGCTCATGAGCTCCTCACCCAGGATGGAGACCACGCTCCAGGTCTGCTTGCAGGCGTCGTGGCCGCAGTGGACGACGCAGTCGGCCCCCATCTCCCGGGCGGCCCAGACCATGTCCGAAACCCACGCCCGGGACATGGAGCTCGTGCCCATCTGCCGGTTCATGGGGTACTCCCAGGCCGCGGTCGCCAGGCCGTCGATCATCGTGTCCACGGTGGAGGTGTCGATGGGCTGGGGCAGATAGAGGCTCAGCACGTCCGCCAGGAAGGTCCACCCCTGCCTCCCCATCCAGTCGTGCAGCTCCGACACGTTGAAGTAATAGCTCGTGTACGCCCACAGCACCCGGCAGCGCTCCTCCGTGGCGGGGTACCGCCCGCCCTCGTGTCGCCGGCGGGCGGTGTCCAGCATCGCCTCCAGGGTGCGAATCCCGGACTCGGTTCCCCACATGCAGAACCGCAGCGGCGCCAAAAACAAGTTGAACATGTTCGGCACCGGGCAGGGCCTCATCTTGCGATACTCGAACAGCTCCCAGTACAGCTCCGTGCACCGATTGCACCGCCTCACCACCGCACGCAGGCGGTCGGGGTCGAGGGTCTCCGCCGTGAGCTCCTCGAGCTGGTGGATCAGCGTGCGGAAGTACTTTCTGTAAAGTGCCCTGCCTTCGAGCGTGTCGTCCACCGGCTTCTCCAGGAGAAACTGCGGGATCCCTTGGTATTGAGACAGAAACTCGTGCACCTTGGCGTTGGCGTCGCAGGCCCCCGGCGCGGCGGAGATGATGGCGTCGGGCAAGAGGTCCTTGCCGGTCAGCATCGAGGCGACATCCACGGAGTTGGACGAGCAGATGTGATCCGGCAGGCCCAGGGACTGGATATAGTCCCAGTACCGCGCGGCGCCGCCGGGCAACGCCAGGGAGGCGACGGTGGTGAGCACCTCCGTGGTGAGCGGCACCGCGCGATCGAAGGCGTGCACCAGGTCCGGCGGAAAGTTGAACGGCACCAGAACGACCTTTTTGCCCTGTCCCCTGGCGTCGCGCGCCGCGAACATCCACTCCTTGATCATCTCCAGGAAGACCAGCCCCACCTCGCGCAGGTCCGGGGCGAGCATCGCGGTGAGGTTCTCCCGGGAGTCTTCCGGCAGCAGCCGCAGCAGCCCCTCCATCTCCTCGTCGCTGGGGACGCCGCGCACCTGCTCGATGAGTGAAAACAGCTTGAGGCCACGTTCCATGATCCCGGCATGCACGTCCACGGTCATCTCCGGCCTCCGATCCGCTCGAGGAACGCCTGGACCCGGGTACGCATGCGCCCGTGGTCCGCCGGGCTCCCATACTCCTTCTCCAGGCAGAGCACCGGCACCCCCCGCTCCTCCAGGCGGATCCGGAGCAGCGCGTTGTCAAACCCGTGCAGGTCACAGAACTTGTTGTTGACCAGGATGACCCCGTCAGCGCGCGCCCCGTCGACGGCCTCCCGCACAAAGGCCAGGCGACCGTCGAACTCGTCGTACATGCGCGGACACCGGGATCCTCCGAGGTACGTCTCGGCAAGGGCCCGGAGGGGGTCGCCTGCACCGTCGGCCATCGACAAAAGCGGGCGATAGCTCCGGGCGCCGAAGCACAGCGTGTCGGCCACCACCATGGCTCCGAAGTCCTCGAGGGCCGCGAAGAGCGCGGGCTCGTCCGTGGCGGCCCCCCCCAGCAGGAGGCGCACGTGGGGCCGGGCAACGTGTCGGTCGGCGAGGTCCACCGCGAGGCGGTCCAACAGCTCCTCGTACGTCACGGCGGAAACCGCGCCGGCGGCCAGCACCACCTGCAGTGCCTCGCCGCCCGTCATGGCGGGATGCTCTTGCTCCCGCAGCGCGTCCAGGGCGACCAGCTTCTCACGGATCCGGCTACGCCGGTCCATGGCCTCGCGCAACCCCGACTCGGTGATGGAGACACTGAAGTGCTCCTCCAACGCCGCCTTGAGCCGCGCGAGCTCAAAGGTGAAATAGTCCAGGGCGTCGGGGTCCAACAGGTGCGGCGCCTTGAGGTAGTGAAAGAAATCGGGGGCGGTGGCGTACTGCCAGTTCTCGAACATGCCCCGCAGCTGATCGCAGCCATTGCTCTGGAGCACGCCGTCCAAAAAGTCATAGGTGCCGTCGAGCCCGAGCTGCAGACAGGATCGGCAAAACCGACAGTTGAACCGTGACAGGCGACCATCGGCGAGATCCGTCTCGGGATGCCCCATGGCCTTGATCCGGTACGGCAGCACGGCCGCCGCGTCCAACAGCTCCACCGGCGTGAACAAACAGCTGTAGCCCACGACCTTGCCCCCTGCCTCCCGGAAGGCGCGGACGTGCCGGTTCTCGACGATCTGGTTGATCTCGTTGACGTAGTCCATGGGTCTACTTTCCGCTCCAGCGCCGCCAGGGAGGCGACAGGAGGGTCTGCACCAGGGGCTGCGTCTGAGCGGTGGCGTACACCGCGCCCCCCAGGAGCCTCCCGGCGGTGCGCACGGCTTGGGCCACCTCCCGCGAGCTCACCTCGGACAGGAGCCGCGGCGCGAAGGTGGCCACACGCTCGGGGTTGTCCGCCACGTACCGATTGAACCGCTCGAGCACCCCGTTCACCCAGGTCCCGACGACCTCGGGACGATCGCGGTGCTGACGCCATCCGGACTCGACGTAGGACAGGATCGCCGGCGTGGCACACCGCCAGAGCAGCTCCCCGACGACCTCCCAGTCCAGGGCCGCCACGGCCTCGTCCAGCCAGCGGCCCTGACCGAGGGTCCGATCCCAGCGAGAAAGGGCAGCCAATCCCTGACTGAGAAGCTCGCCCACGGCGCGGGGCTCCACGTTCGGCAGCCTGCCGGACAGATCCTCCAGGGTGGCCCCCGGGAGCTGCTCGACCTCCAGGAACACCTCGCGGCCGGCGGACAGCGCCACATTCGCCAGGCTCGACACCGTACGCATCACCTCGGCCAGCAGGGTGGGATCCGTGGTCAAGCGACGCGCCACCACCCGCGCCATCACGTCCCCGTCCTCGCCCAGGGCGACCACGGCGTCGGACAGGGCTCGCCAATCCAGCGACTCCACCAGCCCGTCCAGGAGCCGGGCGAAGACCGCCTGGAAGGCAGGCTCCTCCCGGCCCAGGGTCCTGCTGCCCAGATGCAGAACGCTGATGGTCTGGGCGGCGCCATTGATCAGCCCCGCCAGGGCCGCCAGATCGACCTCGCGCAGGACGTTGAAGATCGCGCTCGCGAGCACCTCGTCGGGCAGGTCCAGCCGGTCCACCACAAAAGACCCGAGCCGCACGGCATCGTTCACCAGCACAGGCACCAGGAGCACCAGGTTGGCCACGGCCACGGGATCGGCGAGCCACCGCTGCGCCACCGACTCCGCGCCCCGCCGGGTGAGCCCCGACAGGGCCGCCAGCGCCTCGCGGAGCTTTCCGTGATCAATGCCCTGCACCAGCGCCGTCCAGTCCGGCCCCTCGTCCCCAGCCACCAGCGTCGGGTGGTCACGGACCACCTGGATGCCCAGCGCAGCCAGGCCGTTGATCGCGGCCGCCATCCGCTCCCCGTCCGCCCCCGAAAGCAGCCGCCGCAGGGCAGCCTCCCGGTCCGGAGGCTCCAGGGAGCCGAGGGCGGCGGCGGCGCCCGCCACGGTGTCGAACATGGCGTTCAGCGCGCCCGGCAGGGCCCGGGCGAGGATGGGCGCCCAGACCACGATCGCCTCCCGAAGCGTGCCGGCGTCGAGGTCTCGGACGACCTGGTCCACGTACGCGTCCAACAGGGCCGGCGGCATGTTCGCCACCTCGCGCCCCAACTCCACCAGGCTCTCGGTCACCGTGTCGATCAGGCGCGGGGTGACGCTGGCCACGCCGAGCCCTACCTCGGGATCCTCTCGCAGAAGCGCGCGCACGACGGCTCTCGCTTCACCCCGTCCCACCTCGCTGAGGTGGAGATGCAAAATCTCCCGGAATGCCGGTGTGCGGAGCACCTGGCGCACCACGCGAGCCGACACTGGCTCCGAAGCCTCACCCAGGTCGGGCTCTGCTGATTTTCGGGTCGCGTCGTGATTCATGGTCTCACTCCTCGAGGGCGTCCCGCCAGGCGGCCGCCAGGGGGCGCACCACCCGCGCCATGAGCTGCGGGTTCTCCCGGGCCACGCGGCGGATGGTCGCCGCCAGCCGCTCCACCTGCCGTCCGACCACCGCGTCGTCGTCGGCCAGCCCCTTTTGCAGGCCACGGATGAAGTCGGCCTCGAAGGCACGCACCACCTCTGCGAGGGAGTCACCGGGCGCCTCCACAAGGCGACCCGCGGCCACGAGCGCCAACCCGGTGGTCACCCCGACCTCCTCGCCGGAGACCTCGGAGATGAGCCGCGCCACGAAGCGATGCAGGAGGTCGGTGGGCAGCCCCAGCAGCTGGTCGCACACCTCACGGGCCCCGAGCACGGCGGCGTTGGCCAGCGCTGGCGCCGCCGCGAGCGCGTCGAGAAAGAGCACGGAGTCCGAGAACATGACCGCGCGCACCAGCGCCGGGGCTGCCTCGGGATCGATGTTGCCGAGCAGGATCCGCGCCGTCTTGACGATGCGCGGCGTGCGCAGAACCTCGCCGATGACCCGAGCGCTGCCGTCAATCACACCTCGCCGCTGGCGTCCGGGCTCTGTGGGATCCACGTCCATGGTCGCCTCCTACAGCGTCTCACAGTCGAAATAGTGGCGCGCGACCTCCATCTGGCACAGCTGCTTGCCGCCCATCCACAGCTGCACGATCTTGAAGTCCCGCCAGTGTTTCTCCACGTCCCCGGCGCGATCGCTTCCGTGGGCACCGAGCAGATCCATGGCCTGGCGCAGGCTCTTGACCGCCAGGTCGCAAGCCAACAGCTTGAAGGCCCGACCCCGGGCCACCATCTCGTCCGACCACGGCATGCCGTACAGATCGCGCCGATCGATCATTCGCGCGTACTGGTAACCGAGGATACGCACCGTCTGGACCGTGGCCGCGAAGTCCGACAGTTGCCCGGCGATGTCGTCGTTCTCCTTGAGCGGCCGCCCCCGGTACAAGAGCCGGGCGGTGGCCTCAGCCAGCAGCTCATAGGTGTTGAGCAGGACGCCGCTGGTGAACGCCAGGCTCCCCATGAGCCCGAAGGTGACCACCTCCTTGAAGTACTTGAAGTCGTCGCCTGGGCCGTGGGCCCGATACCAGGCCGGCACCCGAACGTCCTCGAACCAGATGTCGCTGTTTCTGTCCGCCGCCATGCCCGCCTTCTGGTAGGGCCCACCCTGGGTCACGCCCTCGGTGTCCGCCGGCACGTAGATGAACGCGAAGTCGCGCGGATCCGACGAGCCGGGGCTCGTGGAGCAGACCACGCCGAACAGGTCGGCCACGCCGCCGGAGTTGGTGGGCCACAGCTTGTGCCCATTGATCACCCACTGGTCGCCCTCCATCCTGGCGGAGGTCCGAATGGTGCTGCCCCCGAGCACGTCCAGGTTCTCGATGTCGGCGCCCCCCTGGGGCTCGGTCATGGCGTTGGCGGCGAAGACCGGACGATCGGTGTCGCAGAACAGCGGGGCCAGCTCCTGGCAGATGCGCCGGTTCACGTGGGGCTCGTTGCAGACCATGATCAAAGGCCAGAAGACTACCCCAGCGGCCACCGCGATGGCCGAGTCGGCCCGCGCCACCTCCTCGAAGATCCGGAAGCCGCCCGTGCCGAGGTAGCTCGAGTGCCCCAGACCCAGGCCCCCCAGGTCCTCGGGGAACAAAAAGCGTTGCAGGCCCAGATCCACCATCAGCGTCTTGAAGGCCGGCTCGATGAGGTGGTGGTCCTTCCAGTCCTCGTCATAGCGGCGCCGGTTCGGTATGACCTCTTCGTCCGCCCACCGGCGGATGATCTCTCCCAGGTGACGATCCATGGGCGAGAGGTACTCCATCGGTCTGGTGATTTCGTCGATGGCGCGCATTCGCTCCTCCTCGTCACAGGTTGCCACAGCCGAAGTAGTGCCGCGCGAGATCCATCGGGCCCACGGTCTCCAGCATCAGGTAGGTGCCCAGCGTCCTGACGTCGCGCCAGTACCGTTCGAGGTTCCACTCCGTGGCGTACCCCGCCGACGCCATGAGCTCCATCGCCCGGTCCAGTCCATCCATGGCCCCGCGGACCACGGTCCGGGTGATAGCCACGGCCGTGGCATGGTCGGCCTCGTCCGCGCCGCCGGCCGTGTCCAGACGCCGGGCCAGGTGAACCATGAGGATCCGCCCCGTGGCGGTCAGCCCGCCGATTTCTCCCAGCAGCGCGGCCACCAGGGGGTTGTCCTTGAAGGGCTGGCTCCGCCCCTTGATCACGCGGCTGTCGCACCAGTCGTCCACAATGCCATGGGTGGCCAACAGCGCCCCGGAGGCCGTGGCCGCGCAGCCCAGGTAGTACCAGCTGAGCACCTCCCGATACGGTGCCCAGCCCCGCACCAGGAGATCCTCGGTGGACACCGCCACGCCGCGCAGGTCGAGGTCGGCGTTGACGCTGGAGTGGAGCCCCGTCTTGAGGAACGGCTCACCCACGCGCAGGCCCCGGGCCGTGGCCCCGACGGCGAAGAGCGCCGGCTCCCCGTCGAGGTCGGTCACCAACCCGAAGTAGGCCGCCCGGGCTCCGTGGCACTGCGGTCGGACCGCCCGACCGTGAAGGCTCCAGCCGCCGTCAGTGGCCCGGGCAGTCACCTGCGGCGTCAGTCCATGCAGACCATCGGCTGACTCCCGAGCGCCGTCCGGGCCCGTCCCGCTGGGCGGCCCCGACGCGAAGCCGGGCAAGACGAGCGCGCCGAGGGCGCCCCTTTCGCTGAGGCGCGGTCGGACCTCGGGCGGGACGCAGCGCTGGATCGCCGCGGTGTTGGCCAAAAGCACACCGAGCCCCGTGTCGGCCCGGCCCACCTGCTCCAGCGCCGCGGCCAGGGTCGTGGCCGACAGCGGCTCCACCTCCTCGCCGCCCCAGAGCAGATCCTCCAGGCCCACCTGCCCCATGAGACTACGCAGGGCCGGCCGGTGGAGGGCTTCGAAATCCTCCCGGTGCTTGGCGCGCCTCGCCACGACCTCCCGCTCGGCCCACCGGGCCACGGAGTCGGCGAGCATCACGGCCTCTTCGCTCAGCCACTCGCGCGGAATCGGAAAACGATCGTCGTTCTTCATGACGCCCCCGCTGCGCTCTGCCAGGCCTGTCCCGGCAGGTTCTTGAAGCCGTGATAGAGCACCCAAACCGCCTGGCGGATGATGTCTGGTCGGTTGTCGGGCAGGACTGTCTGGCTGCCCCCCAAGGACAGCAGGATGATGCCGGTGACGGTGCCCCAAAAAACGATGGCCGCCTCCATGGGATCCACCACCGGCACGATGCCCTCCGCGATGCCCTTCTCCACCACCCGGGCCGGCACGCGCAGGCAGGCCCGCTCCTGGTGGGCAATGCGCTCACGCACGGGCTCGCTGGCGTTGGTGATCATGGACTGGGTGGCGTCGTGGAAGACGAAACGGAAGTACTCCGGCTCGTCACCGGCGAAGCGGATGTACCGCTCCATGATGGTCTCGACGGCCTCCTCGTAGTCGAGCCCGTCCACGTCCACGTCCTCCAGGGACGCCTGGAGCTGCTCGAGCCCCTGGCTGGCCACCGCCAAGAAGAGGTCGTCCTTGTTCTTGAAGTAGAGGTAGACCGTGCGCTTGCTGAGGCCGGCGCGCCGGGACACCAGGTCCATGGTGGTGCCCGAGTAGCCTCTCTCGAAGAAGAGGTCCCGGGCCGCCTCGAGGAGCGCGGGCGCTCTATTCCCTCGAGATGATTCCATAATCTCGTGTTGCTCCCTCTGGCCAAACCCAAAGTAACCGTCGGTTACTTTGTAGCCCCCAGACGGCGCTGGGTCAAGGGAAAACACATACGCGACTTGTGCTCGCTGTGGTCCAGCTGGATCTTTGGGAAGCCCTGTTCGTCACCCCGGCACAGAAGCGGAGGCGGGGGGACGTAGTCGAGGGGAGCAGCGAGCGCAGCTTGACAGAAGCGAACGCAGTGAGCGGATGGCTGTTCGAAGCACGACGCCCCCTCGCGGACCCCTCCCGCCGGAGCGACGTCGAAAAGGCGCCGATGTCATGCATCGGAACGGCCGACACGGCAGCCGGCGGGACTGGTGAGCGTTGCGGGCTATGGGTGCCGCAGGCAGATCTTGCGGCGGGGGTCGGTGCGCGCGGGACGAGGGCGGGAGGTGATGATGCGGCAGGAGGTGGAGCGGCAGACCGTGAGCAGGGCACACACCTTCTTGAAGTCCACGGGGCGATAGATGACGTTCACCAGGCCCCGCCAAATCCGCTTGCGGAAGGCGTGGTGCTTCCGCATGTACCCGGCCGTGGGCTGCACCCGACGGATGCCGGACGCGATCATGGTCTTGAGGGCGCGACGGTTCATCCGTCGGCTGGCCGTGGTGATGCGGCGCTGGAGCACCCGGGCCCGCTGAATGAGGATCTTCTGGTGCGCAGGCAAGAGCCTCTTGAAGGTGTCCTCCCGCAGAAGCAGCCCGGCGATGGACTGGTTGATGCGCAGGTTCAGCACGTATCGCACGGCGGTGTTCCACTGCAGGGCCAAGACCGCCTGGGGCATGCCGTAGACCGTATCGAGGGTCTTGGACTGCAGGGCCCAGAGCACCCCGGAGAGGGACAGCCGAAGCGTCGTCTTGCTCACCAGGCGCGCCATGGCGGTGGCCCCCGGGTCCTGCTTCCAGGTCCAGATGGATCGTCCCTTCCACTGGGTGATGTCCGCCAGCGGGGTCCTGGAGAAGAAGTACACCCACCCGAGGCTGGCCAGGGCGAGGAGGCGGTATCCGCGAGTGACGTAGCGGCGGCTGAAGTCCGCCTGCATGGACCGCGCCACGAATCGAAACTCCTTGGTGGTGCGGAACAGAAAGGGCAGCTCCAGCACCCGGATGGACTTGTCGATGAGCGACAGCCCCACCGACGCCACCGCCACGCCCTGGAGCTGTTTCGCCTTCATGCGACGTACGGATCGCGCCTCCGTGCCAGCCACCCCCCCGAAGTACATCTTGATGATGACCTGGCTCTTGGTGAGCCGCTTGACGTCGGCCGCGAAGCGTGACAGCTCCGTTGTCCACGGCATGCCCCGCGGCATCACCGTGGCCACCTTGATGGTCGTGGGCGCTGCACGGGCTGCGGGCGCGGCCATCGTCACCCCGACCACCACCAGCCCGACCGCCAGGAGCTTCATGCGCGAAAACACGTCGTCCTCTCTGTATCAGTGTATACGGACGGCCCCGAATGGGCATTCATTTTCGGCGTGGCGTGGTCCGGAGCGAGGCGGGAAAACAGCGGGGGGGGTACGTGATCGGTGCTCTGGGCTACTCCTCCCAGACAACCGACTGCTTGGCGCCGTACCAGGTGTCGAGCTGGGGACCATAGGCGTCCTCGAGCACGGAGCGCTTGATCTTCATGGTCGGCGTGAGGAAGCCGTTTTCGATGAGCCACTCGTCCTTGGCCACGACGATGAACTCGAGCCGCTCGTAGACCGGGACCTCCTTGTTGATGTCCTCGCGGAGCTGGGTGAAGGCCGCGGTGACCTCGTCGCGGAAGGCCTTGTCGCCCATTTTGGGACGCAGGTCCTCGCCCAGCTGGACAACGGCGCAGGGCTGTGGGTAGCCCGAGCCGAAGACGCAGGAGAGCTCGATGTGGTGATCGTTGTTGAGGTCGTTCTCCAGGGGCACGGGCGCCACGTACTTGCCCTTGGAGGTCTTGAACAGCTCCTTGACCCGGCCGGTGATGCGCAGACGTCCCTGGTCGTCGATCTCACCCCGGTCGCCCGTGAGCAGCCAGCCGTCGGAGTTGATTGCCTCTTTGGTGGCCTCGGGGTCTTTGTAGTAGCCCTTCATGGTGGCCGGGCTGCGGATGAGGATCTCGTCGTTCTCGCCGATCTTGTGCTCCACTCCCGGGAAGCAGTTGCCCACGTAGCCCACGCGGGTCCTGCCGGGCTGGCTGCAGTGCGAGAAGGCGATGTTCTCGGTCATGCCGTAGCCCTCGAGCAGCTCCAGGCCAATGTCCCGGTACCACTGGACGAGGTCGGGCGGAATGGGCGCCGAGCCGCTGATTGCGAACCGCGTGGCGTCCAGGCCCAGCCCCTTTTTGAGCTTCTTTTTCACAATGGATTTCAGAATCGGGATCTTGAGGAACGTCTTGAGCTTCTTGGGCGGCATCTTCTTGAACACGCCGAGCTGGAACTTGAGCCAGAGCCGCGGCACGGAGATGAACAGCGTGGGCCGGGCCCGCCTGAGATCCTGCACGAAAGTGGTCAGGGACTCGGCGAAAAAGAGCTGGCACCCCGTATAGATGGAGAGGTTCTCCACGGCCATGCGCTCGAAGGAGTGTGCCAGGGGCAGATAGGACAGGAGCCGGTCGCTGGCGCTGAGGCTGAACACCTTGGCGATGCCGTCGTTGGTGAAGCCGAGGTTGTTGAAGGTGATCTCCACTCCCTTGGGCTGCCCCGTGGAGCCGGAGGTGTAGATGATCATCGCGGTGTCGTCGCCGTCCCGGGTGGGGCTCCCTTCAATGGGATCACTCTCGTCGACGCAATCGGCCCACTTCTTGTAGTCGGTTGGCGGGGCCAGCGTGTAGGCGACCCTCGGCAGATCCTCGGGCACGCCGGGCTTCATCTCATCCCACACGTCGAGCTTGCCCACGAAGAGCATGGAGGCCTCGCTGTGGGAGAGGATGTACTTCACGGTCTTCTCGTCGAGGGTCGGAAACAGCGCCACGGTGATGTGGCCGGCCATCCAGATGGCCAGCTCGGTGATGACGAACTCGGCGCAGTTCTTGGAGAGGATGGCGATGCGGCTGCCCGCCGGGAAGCCCTGGGCCTTGAGGTAGCCCGCCATGAGCCGCGCCTCGGCGAGGGTCTGGCCCCACGTGTAGGTCCGGATCTCCGCCCCCCCCATGGGCTGGGTGATGTAGACGGTGTCGGTGATCTCCTTCTCATGGCGATAGGCGCTCTGTAGGGGCAGAAAGTGCTCTTTGATGGTCATGGCCTCCTCCTCTCGACGTGGGGCGCGCCTCGCTCTAAGCCGACGGCTCGACGGGCGCCATCCCGATCCTTGGGTGGCCGGGAGTATTGCCCCGCATGGCCCAGTGCGTCAAGGGCGCGGTAAACCCCTGACAGGGCGCGGCAAACCCCACAGGGTCTTAGTCGTATAGAAAAACCACGCCGTCGTAGTCCTCGGCGCGAAATGGCAGGTCCAGCAGCGGGCGCCGGTCGTGGGATCGTGCGTAGGGTCGTCGGGGATCGGCGAAGCGGGTGGGAAAGTAGTTGAGATAGAAGAGCAGATCCATGGCCCGCTGCGCCGGATCGGGCTGGTTGACCAGCGCGATCCGCAGGTCGGGGTCCTGACACCCGGCGATGGTGGAGGCCATGGCGTCGAGATCCCACCCGGTGGGCTCGAAGTCGTCGCTGTCGTCGTCGCAGTCGTCGTCCGCCGGGTCGAATGGCACGGGATCGTTGTGCCGACGCCACAGGGAGGGCTCCTCGCCGCCGGAGAAGGGATCCACGGGGTGGCCGTCCAGCCAGACGTTGTAGTGCACGTGGGGCGCGGTCCAGGGGAAGGCGGCCACGCAGTCCACCCCCGAGGACCCCGACAGGGCCACGGGCTCACCCCGACGCACCCGCTGCCCCGCAGACACCAGGGACCGACCGAGGTGGTTGCTGGTGGTGACGATGCCGTGGCCGTGATCGATGAACACCTTGAGCCCGCCCCGGTGGAACTCGCTGGCCACCCGAAGCACGACCCCCGGGGCCGCGGCCACCACCACGGTGCCCAGGGGCACGGCAAGGTCGGTGCCGTTGTGGCTGTCGTAGGTGTTGCGCCCCCCACGGAAGTCCCGGACCTGCGTCACCCGCACGGACCAGCCCTCCTCAACGGGGGTGGGCGTGTGGTTGAACAGATTGTACAGGACCACCCGCCGGTCCGCCCGGCGGAGCCTGAGGTACGTGCGCAACGAGAGCCCGGGCTTGAGGATCTTCAGGCTCGAGACCCCGAACCGCGAGGGCGGAGTGTGGGGATCCCCCCGCAGCATGAACAGGGTCTCCCGCAGACGCGTGCCGAGGGGAGACAGGCCGAAGATCTCGAGGATGGATAAGGGTTTGTCCATGGGCATCGCTCCTGCCCATGAATATGATACAAGGGAGTACTTTTCAACAGCACAACCATTGGAGTTTCATGATGAGCTCTCGGCGTAACCCGTTGCTCTGGTTGATCCCAGCCCTGGCGCTGGCGGGCTTGACCTGCTCACCCAAGCCCGAGCCCAACAGGCCGGCCCACCCCGTTGACCCTCAGCGCCGGGACACACCCCCGGTGCGCCACAAGCCAGATGTGCGGGATCTGGGGCAGTTCCACCTCTTCATCAAGGGCACTCCCGTGGTGACGGTCAGCTTTCAGTGGCTGCGCAACGGGCTCTACCAGAGCCGCCGGACGGTCAAGCTGGCCGGACAGACGCTGGTGACCAAGCTCATCGTGACCCCGGACGCCCAGGGCCGCTGGAAGAAGATCGAGCTGCGCAAGCCCGGTGGTTTTCTGTTGGCCGAACGCCGGGGCGCTCGGGTCCTCTACACCCACCGCGGGAAGAAGACCGCCTTCGAGTACACGTCCGGGGCCGTGCTCTACGAGGCTCAGGCGCCCGCGCTCATGGCTGGTCTGACGGATCGCTACGACCGGAGGAAGGGCGGCCAGCAGACCCTGCAGATGCTCGCCGTGGGAGGCCGAATGACGCCCGTGCAGCTACGGCTGGACTGGACCCGGCAGCTCCGGGTGGGCAAGACCCGTCTCCAGGTGTCCCGTTTTACCGTGGCCTTCCGGTCGGGATCCCTGCAGATGTACACCGACCTCACCGGCCGGGTGCTGCTCGTGGACATTCCGCTCCGGTACGCCTACTGGGCGCGGAAGGGCTACGCGTCCCTACGCCCCACGGCGCCGACCGACCCCAACCTCTCCAAGCCCACGTTTCGGGTGCGCGTGGAACGAAATGTGAAGATCCCCATGCGCGACGGCGTGAGCCTGTCGACCCTGGTCTTCCGTCCCATCCGTCCTGGCAGGTATCCGGTCATCCTGATCCGAACGCCCTACAAAAAGGAGATGAACACGCTGGACGCGCGGTTCTACGCGACGCGCGGCTATGCCGTGGCCGTGCAGGACGTGCGCGGGCGGTTCGGCTCACCCGGCGTGTGGGAGCCCTTCGCGAACGAGGCCGCCGACGGCCACGACGCCGTCGAATGGCTGGCCAAGCAGCCGTGGTCCACGGGCAAGGTGGGCATGGTCGGCGGCTCCTACGTGGGCTGGGTCCAGTGGTGGGCCGCCAGCGAGCGCCCCCCCCACCTGGTGACCATCATCCCCAACGTCTCGCCGCCGGACCCCTTCTACAACATCCCCTACGAGTACGGCGTCTTCTACCTGCTCGGGGCCATCTGGTGGGCGGAGATCCTCGAGACCCGCGCCACGGGCTCTTTGGACGGCGTGGCCTTCCACAAGATCGGCGACCGACGCTATGGCGAGGAGCTCAAGCACCTGCCCGTCATCGACCTGGACGTCAAGCTGCTCGGCAAGAAGAACGCCTACTGGCGCAAGTGGATCGCCCACCCGACCAACGACGCCTACTGGAAGCGCTCCAGCTTCAGCCACAAGCTCGGGCGAGTGAAGATTCCGGTGTTCCACCAGTCGGGTTGGTTCGATGGCGACGGCATCGGGTCCAAGCTGAACTACGCGCAGATGCGCAAGCACAGGCACCGTTACCAGAAGCTGGTGCTGGGCCCCTGGGGTCACACCGACCGGGCCACCCGGCGTCACGGCGGTCGGGACTTCGGCCCGCGGGCGCTGATGGACCTGCAGCGACAGTACCTCCGCTGGTTCGACCGCTGGCTCAAGGGCGTCAAGAACGGCATCGACACCGAGCCCCTGGTGGAGATCTTCGTCATGGGCACCAACGCCTGGCTCCGTGGCAAGACCTATCCTCTCGCCGGCACGAAGATGGAGAAGTGGTACCTGGCCTCGGGCGGCAAGGCGAACACCACCGGGGGCGACGGCGTGCTGAGCCCAAAGCGCCCCGCCCCCCGCGCCAAGCCCGATCGCTACGTCTACGACCCCGGTGATCCCACCCCCGATCCGCGCTATTGGATGCCCCCCAAGCGCAAGAAGGGACAGGTCCTCTCCGGCGAAAAGCTCAAGACCGCGGCCGAGAAGCACCACGCGAAGGTCACCGCCACGCGCAAGGACATCCTGGTGTACACCAGCGCTCCTTTTGCCAAGCGCTACACCTTCGCCGGCCCGCTGTCGGCGGTGATCTACGCCGCCACCACGGCCAAGGACACCGACTGGTTCGTGCGACTGAGCGAGGTGGACGCCAAGGGCAAGATCTTCACCCTCGTGCAGGGCAAGATCCGGGCGCGGTTCCGCCGCTCCATGAGCCGACCGACGCTGCTGAAGAAGAACCGCGTGTACAAGTACAAGCTCGACCTGTGGCAGACAGGGATCACCATCGCCAAGGGCGCGCGCCTGCGGGTGGAGGTCGCGTCGGCGGCCTTCCCCTTCTTTTCGCGCAACCTCAACACCGGTGGTCACAACGAGACCGAGACGAAGTTCGTCAAGGCCACCCAGACCATCCACCACAGCCGCCGCTACCCGTCGCACATCCTGCTGCCGGCGATCCCCACCGCCCGGGTCAACAAGGCAGCCGCCGCCGCGAGCCCCACACCGCCGCGCGTACAGCCCAGGAGGTGAGCTCACCATGAGGCACCCCGTCATCTCCCTCTCAATCCCCCGGTTGGCCGTCACGACCGCGGTCTCCCTCGCGATCTGCCTCGCCGCCTGCGACGACGACCACACCACGGGGCCCCATCCCGACGGCGCCGTGGTGGATCCGGACGACATCATCCCGGCGGCCCGGCGCATGGACTGGCGACCCGGCGTGCCGGGCGGCATTCCGCCGGTGGCCCAGGTGTGCCCGGCCGGCGCCCCGACGGTGCTGGACCACGGCGCCGTCGCGGACGGGACCACCGATGACGCACCGGCCTTCCAGGACGCCATCGACGCCGCGCCCGACCAGGGCGCCGTGCGCATCCCCGCCGGGGACTACCGGCTGGCCGCGGGCCTGACCATCGACCACGGCGTGGTGCTCTGCGGCGACGGCCCGGACCAGAGCCGGCTGCTCTTCGACACCGAGTCCACGGCCGTCTCCATCGTCACCTATGATCGCGGCGCCTGGGTGGACCTGGAGTCGGGCTACGACCACGGCTCGACGACCCTCGTCGTCGCCAACGCCGCGACTTTCGCCCCGGGGGACTACGCCGAGGTCCAGCAGGACAACAACTGGGACCGCATGGACCCCGAGGGCGAGTGGAGAAACGCCTCCTGGGTGCCCGAGGCGGCCATGGGGCAGATGGTGCAGATCGTCAGCCTGGAGGGCAACACGCTGACGGTGGACCCGCCGGTGACCGTGAGCTACGACACCAGCCACCATCCACGGATCCGCCCGCTGGGGCTGGTCACCGGCGCCGGGCTGCAGTCGCTGTATCTCACGCGGCTCAACGACAGCGATCACGGCACCATCGAGATCAAGAACGCGGTCGGTTGCTGGATCCGGGACTGCGAGGGGGAGATGACCTACCGGTCCCACGTGTCCACCAACGCCGCGCTGTGGTGCGAGATCCGGGACAGCTGGTTTCACCACGCCCACGACCACGGCGGGGGCGGCCACGGCTATGGCGTGAACCTGGGCAACCACACCACCGCCTGCCTGGTAGAGAACAACGTCTTGGTGGACCTGCGCCACTCCATGCTCGTGCAGTCGGGCGCCACGGCCAACGTCTTCGGCTACAACTACTCCCGGGAGAACTACCAGTCCGAGGGCGGCGAATGGACGCCCTGCGACATCTCCCTCCACGGCCACTACCCGTCCATGAACCTGTTCGAAGGCAACGTGGTCCAGGAGATCGACGTGGCCGACTACTGGGGCCCCTGCGGCCCGGGCAACACCTTCTTCCGGAACCGCACCCAGTCCGAGGGCATCCAGGTCATGGACTACTCCCACGACCAGAACGTCGTCGGCAACGAGCTCACCACCGATCCCAACGTGGTGGAGGTGGACGACACCTGCGCCGGCGCCCTGATCCACGCCAACCTCCAAGACGGCGTCGTCACCTACCACCCCGACATCCCAGACCCCGCCCTCCCCGCCTCCCTCTACCTCACGGCACCCCCCGCCTTCTTCACCTCGATCCCCCTGCCCTGGCCCGCCACCGGCTCCGACGTCGCCACCGAGGCGCATCCCATCCCCGCCGAGCAGCGCTGGCTGGACGCCCAACCCTGACGGACCGCTGACGTACCTCTTGGCAAAGGGCTCAAGGAGACCGACACGGCAACCCACCCGCCCCGCGGGTCATGGGCCTCAGAAGGTGCTCAGCGCGACGTCGTCGATGAGCCAGCCCCAGTCGATGGTGTTCTCATCGGCGCCGAAGAGGAATCGAAAACGAAAGCCGGGAGTCTTGAACTGGGCGGCCACCGTGAGTGAGACCTGGGTCCACGCGCCGCCGGGGACATTGCCCGACCAGGCCTGGTGTCCGCCAACGTCCGGATCGGGCGTGCAGCCGCCATAGGATCCGTCGATCAGGCCCTGATACCCGGGCGTGGGTGACACGTCGAACCAGGAGGCCCCGCTGTCCGGCGAGAGCTGGAGGGTCCATCCATCCCACCACCGGGAGCTCGAGTAGTCCTCGAAGTTGTACCAGTGCCAAAAGGTCAGCTCCACGGTCACAGACGAACTCGCACAGTCGGACAGGTCGATGATGGGGGAAACCAGCTCTGCCATCTCACAGTCGTCGTAGTCGGAGTCGAGATCCGTCGCCCAGCAGTTGCCGCCGGAGTGGCAGCCCACGCCGCCGTGCCCAGACGGGGTCCCCAACTCCCAGGGGTCGTCACCGGCGATTCCGCTAGTCGGGTTGTGGGTAAACCCAGCGGCGCCTGATTCGAGGTCCAAGCTCAGGGACACCGTCGCGCACAGGTCGGCGGTGCAAGACGACGTGTCGTAGGTGCAGCTGGCGGTGCAGCTCAGGGTGCCCCCGACGTAGCCCTGACCCAGGGAGTCGCAAGTCTGGCCTCCCAAGTCGGCGCCGTCACACTGCTCGCCGGTGTCTCGCACGGTGTTGCCGCAGAGCTCGACGCACACCGACGGCTGGCCGACGCACTCCCAGCCCGCCTCCACGCTGCAGTTGCTGCTGCAGCCGTCCCCCGCGGTGGCGTTGCCGTCGTCGCACGCCTCCATTCCCTCCACCACGCCGTCTCCGCAGGAAAAGAGCAGGCAGCCCGAGTTGTCGAGCAGGCACTCGACGGTGCAGGCCTTGGTGAATTCCCGTTTCCGGGTGCTGCGGATGGATTTGGTGGCAGTAACGAACTGCTGTGGCTCAATGGAGCTTCACTGCCAAGGGGGAAGACGGGACTACGCAGGTTTCTGGAGGCTCCGGAACAGGAGCCAAGCCGAGCGAACCACTCCGAGGCGAAGGCAACGGGGCGTTCGTCGGTGTCATGCGCGAGGCTCTCCCCTGTTTCGGGCAACACTGCACGGATGGTATGATGGCATCGACACGGGCATTGAGCGACTCACCGGACGAGGGTATCCATGCAAGCTGGGACAAGCACGTTTGGGGCGTTGCCAAGAACCGTCGTGGTCGGGTTTTGGTTGTGTACTGAACAGTATTCCTGTAAAAACTTGCGCGAATAGGAAGGTGACCAGTGGAAAACAGCAGCAGCTCCATGGACCTCATCACGCTGGCCGTTTACGCCGCTATTGGCCTGGCCGTCCTTGGCGTCGTCATTTGGCAAGTCAAAAAACGAGCCAAGGCGCTTCGGGATCCCATCGGAGAGGATGAGTGTGTGTCCTGTGGCAGCCGCAACGTGACCCAACTTGGCCCGGGCATCTACCAGTGCATGGATTGCGGGTATGAAGGGGGCCCGGGCATTGCCGCACGACAAGCCCAGAAACAAGCAGACGCCATTGGCCAGATGTCACCCGAAGCCCGGCAACAAAGCGGCATACAGGATCTGCAGGAGGCTCGGACGATGCTCGTGTCGGTGGCTGGATCCTCGACGTCCATGGTGGACGCCTCCGGATCGGTGGCATCCATCCGGTCGAACTTGACCCTTGCCAAGCAGCAGCTCCAGTCGGCAAGCCTCAAGCTCGGCGATGCCAACCTGGCCCAGCGGCCCGACCAGGTCACCTCCGACGCAGTCAGCGACGCGGCAATGTCCCTCACCGAAGGCGGAATGGTGGGCGGAATTGTGGGGGGCGCCATGGCCTCCTCCGACCTGGGCACCATGAAACACGAGGCCACCCAACTGGTCCAGCTCATCGACGCCGCCCTCACCCACTACACCGGGTCAGCGCCCACTGAGCGACCATAAGGCCCCGCTCAGTAATTACCTGGTCAGAATGAGAAGGAACACCAAACAGAGTCACATCGATTGTGAAACAAGCGGGAGACGAGGCGCTCTTGTGTAGATGTGCAGCCTGCTGCAGATGTACACAAAAAACAACGAGCACGCGAAGCAAGCGCAGTTACGCCGCGAGGAGCGCGCGGAGCGCACTTGGGTACGTGAGCACGCACCGCAGTGGCTGACGCCGGATCGCGCGAAGGACCGCAGTCAAGGTGACTCTGTCTAGTCGCCGGGCGGCAGGTCTCCGTAGTCCATCTCCACGGGGGGCTCGGCGTCGGGATCCACGCCTGCGTCGGTGTCGATGGGCTCGGGGAAAAAGCCGTAGTCCATCTGGTTGGGGGGCTCGGCGTCGGCGTCCACGTCGGCGTCCACGCCCGCGTCGTTGGGCACGGGCTCGGGGAAAAAGCCATAGTCTCCGTGGACGGGGGGATCGACGTCGGCGTCCACGCCCGCGTCGGATTGGACCAGGGGCGCGGCGTCCTGGTGGCGACCCGGATTCGGGTCGCCCACGGCGCGATCCAGACACCCGCCCAGGCAGGCCGCGCCCGCGGCACCCAGCCCGAGGGTCACGGCGGCGGCGGCCACGGCGGCGTGCTGCCTGACCGCGGCCACAGCTCGACCCCGCCGGGAGGCCATGCGGGAAACCCGCCAGTAGCAGTAGGGATCCTCGCTCACGCCGCCGGTATAGGCCGACGACACGCACTTGGCGCCGCCCCGGCACAGGGATGCGTGGCGGCAGCGGCGGCAGAACCCGGTGAGGTCCTCCACGGTCTGGTGACGGTTGAAGGCGAAGGCCTGCGGGTCGAACCAGATCTCCCGAAGCGAGCGACGGCGGATGTTGTCCTCGAAGAACACGTCCCGTCCGGACTCCTCGTCCCGCCCGCCCTGGAGGGAGAGACAGCCCTTGATGGCGCCGTCGCTCTCGATACCGATGGCCCGTCGGCCGGCCTGGCACCCGCTCCACAGGGGCCGCATGTTGCCCCAGTCGGTCTGGCGCAGCACCCGCTCGTGAGGGCCGTAGTAGCCGATGGAGTCACCCACGTCCACGCGGATCGGCGACGATTTCTTGATGCGCGCCAGCCTCGGCAGGGCGTCGAGAAGGTCCCGGGGCTCGATGCACAGGTCGCGATTGTCCGCCAGGTTGCCCATGGGCTTGCCCAGCTGCACCCGCCAGGAGAAGGCGCCCAGGTCCACGGCGAGCCGGTGGATGTCCTCCAGCTCGGCCAGGGTGTCTCGGTTCAGGTGCGTGAGCAGCCCGTAGGCCACGCCGGCGTCCCGCAGCAGCCCCACGGCCCTGACCAGCTTGCGAAAGGTGCCGGGGCCGCGAATGGACTCGTGCACGGCGGGCGAGCCGTCCAGGGAGATGCCCACGTTGGAAAGCCCCACGTCGGCCATGCGGTCGGCGAGCCTCTCGGTCATGGTCGTCCCGTTGGTGACCATGTTCACCACGACGCCACGGGCGACGGCCGCCCGGGCGATGAGGGGCCAGTCCGGGCGCAGGGTGGGCTCTCCACCCGACAGCGTGATCAGCCGGCACTCCAGGTCAGCGAGCTGGTGTACCAGGTCCACGCACTCGCTCGTGCCCAGCTCGTTGTCACGCCGGCGCCCGGCCCGGGATCCGCAGTGCCCGCAGCGCAGGTTGCAGGCCAGAGTCAGCTCCCACACGCAGTAGTGCGGCCGATAGGGCAGGTTCTGGTCGAGGCTCATGGCGCGTCCTTTCTATTGTAGTGCTATCGCTCGCGCCACTACGATGCAGCTTCCGTGCCTACGCCGCGAGGCAGGTGGCCACACCGAAGCCGTCGCGTGGTGGATGCGCACTTGGCTCATCATTCGGGGCACATGCACCTGTCGAGCCCCACCCGCGACAGCGCATTCGACCGCGGGCCCCCCTCAGAATTCTGACACCCACAAACTGCCGGATCCGGCCTAGGATCGAATGAGCTCAACCGGGCTCATCGCTCCTGCGTCACGCGAGGTGGCGTATGGAAACTGCGAAAATGTGGTCTCAGCTACTCACCGAAAGCTCCTGGCCAGCGCCTGCGCAGGTCGTCAGCACTTTGCGACCAGCCCATCCTGTTCAAATAAGCCTTGTTCGTCACTGCCCGGGTGCGGTATTCGAAAAGAGAATCTGTTCAGGAGTGGTAGCGATGCGACACGATTGGATGCTCATCTGCGGCGCGATCTGCGCCCTGATCGCGGCCTGTGGTCCTGTGGATGCCGACGGGGACGAGCCCGACGCCTACGTCTGGGTGGGCCAGGACTCCGGCAACTCCTGGCTCGACGGCACCGTCGTCGCGGGGGACGCGGACGTGTGCGAGGACGTGGTTGACGTGGTCTTTGTGCTGGACGTCTCGAGCTCCATGGGCTTCGTGCTCGACCAGCTCGAGCTGGGCATCGGCCAGGTGGTCACCGCTGCCAACGCCCTGGCGCCGGACTCCCACTTCGGGCTGGTGCCCTTCGTGGACAACTTCGCGCTCGATGACAGCGGCGACCTGGACGGCGGCGTGGTGCACACCGGTGCGACCACCCTCCAGGCCGCCTTCGCCTACTACCGGGAGAACTTCACCGACCCCAACCGGAATCCGGGCGACGGCCTGGCGGGCCCCACCATGCAGAACCCCATCTGCGAGGAGAACGCCCTGGACGGGCTCTACGCGGCGGCGACCGCCTTCCCCTGGCGGCTCAACGCAACGCGGGTGATCATCGTCGCCACTGACGACACCTTCATCGAGTACGACGACAACTATGGCGACCGTGACGGCGACGGCGACACCACATCCACCGACTTCCCGCGAGAGGGCGACTACCCGGCCCTGCGCACCCTGTCAGAGACCGTCACCGCCCTTACGGGCAACCGGATCCGGGTCTTCTCCTTCACGCGCCTGGAGCCCCCCGGCATCTTGGACCTCACCCGTTGCGGCACCCCACGCCGCCTGCCCTGGGACGCCGTCACCAACGGCTGGAGCGCGCCCTACAACGGCGCCGATGCCATCCCCAACGCCACCGACGGCGCCAACTTCGACCTCGACCAGGTCCGCGACGGCGTCCTCTCCTTGGAGGACACCATCAACAACGTCGTCGTCGACAGCTACTGCAACCCGCCCGTGCTGTAGTCGCTGCATCACCCCGGACATCAGCGCCGGTGCGAGGCGATCTGGGGCTTCGGTCGCTTCCGGCCGAAGTGGCCGCGCAGGATCCGCCCGGCGATGGGCGCGGCGACACGGTTGCCCGAGCCGCCGTTCTGCACGAGCACGACCACGGCGATCTCCGGCCGCTGCGCCGGCGCGTACCCGGCGAACCAGGCGTGGGAGGTGGCGTTCGGGCGAACGTAGCCGTGGGCGCTCCCCTGCCCGCTGCCGACGAGCCCGGCGACGGCCAGGCCGGCCACCTGCGCGCCCCGGGCCTGCCCCTTGGCGTGGGCCACCGCCTGGCGGAGCCCGCGCCGGATCGTGCGCAGGGTCGACGCCCCGATCTTGATGCGACGCCGCAGGCGCGGATCGAACCGGCGGTACGGGCGCCCGTCGGGCCGCTCGGTCCGCAGCACCAGCTGCGGGTGGTAGAGGCGGCCGCCGTTGGCGATGGCCCCGTAGACCATCGCGAGCTGCAGCGGAGTGACCGTCACCTGGCCCTGGCCGATGGCGGCGCTCATGACGTGACCCGGGGAGGGCGCCAGGTTCGGCACGCGCTTGAGCCAGGCCACGGTGGGCACGGTTCCGGACACCTCGTCGTTGAGGCCGAGCCCGGTGGCCTGCCCCAGGCCCAGGGATCGCGCCGTGCGCGCCAGCCGGTCCAGCCCCAAGCGCCGACCCGCGCGATAGAACCAGGAGCGACATCCCCGCATCAGGGCACCCCGCGCAGACAGCGCGCCGTGGCGCGCAGTGCATCGGTAACGCCGACGTCGGTGGGTCACCCCGCCCGTGCACCGAATCGTCCTCGGAACCCGCGGGGTCCGCGACTCCAGGGCGGCCAGGGCAGACACCACCAGGAAGGTCGTGCCGGGATTCACCGCGGCCATGACGCAGCGGTCCCAAAAGGGCTTGAAGGGGTGGCCCACGAGGCTCGCGAGCCCCTTCCTGGTCAGGGGCGCCGCCAGGCGACGCAGGTCCAGGCCGGGGCGGGAGGCCATGGCGAGGATCCGTCCGGTGTGCACGTCCACCACCACGGCCGCCGCCATGGGGTGAGGCGCCAGGGCTTTCTCCACCCGTCGTTGAAGATCCGCGTCCAGGGTGAGCACCACCCGTCGCCCCGGAGTCGACGACTTGTGCCGCCCGTGAAACAGGCCGCGCAGGGTGCGCTCGTAGAGCCGCTCCACACCAAAGCGCCCCACGCGATCCCGGATCCGATAGCCGCGGCCAAGCTCGGCGGGTGACACCTCTCCCAGGTGGCCCAGCGCGTGGGACGCGAGGCTGCCCAGCGGGTACCTCCGGCTCAGCACCGGGTGCACCCAGACGCCCCGGATCCGGCGCAGCCGCTCCTTTCCGCGTCGCCACACGGCCGGCGTCAACCCCGCGACGATCAGCGTCGCCTGCCCGCGCAGCCGCGCCCTCACCCCGGAACCCGCCCCCACCCCAGAGAGTCTTGCGCGCGCACCTCCCAGCCAAACACGCTTGTACCCCAGCGCCAGGCGCACCGCCTCCAGACCGTCGACGTCGACGTCCCGAGACACCGCGTAGACGTTGTACCGCACCGCGTGATCGGCCAGCACCCGGCCACGCCGGTCCAGGATGGCACCGCGACGCGGCAGCGGGGCCGCCACCGGTCGAGGGCGCACGGCGGGCGGTGCCGGTCCAACCACGGGCCTCGAGCTGACCGGCCGGCTTCGGGGATGCGCACCGCAGCCACTGCCGGGCGCCACCAGGGCAACCGCTGCCAGTCCAATGACCGTGGTGGAGACGCGCATGTCGTGGGCAATCATATTCGACTCCTCACCCGAGCGAGGATCCAGTCTACGCCAGATCCCCGCCACCCGTTCCCCCAAAAAGGACACCTGCGCGACCTTTGGGCCTACCCGATGGTTTGGAGGACTCGCGCCCACAAAGCCCTGATGTCACTCGCCGCCGGCCCGCCCCCGTTCTCAACGACGGACCGCCGGTTCACCTGCGCCGTGGTGACGGTCTCATCGTAGCGGATGAGGCCGAGAACCGGAAGGTCGAGCGCTTCGGCCTCTCGCTCGATGCGGTCGGAGAGGTCGGGGTTGATGTCGGCCTTGTTGACGCAGACCGCGGTCTCGATACCAAACTGGCGCGTCAGCGCGGCCACCCGCTTCAGATCGTGCAGCCCCGAGAGCGTCGGCTCGGTCACCACGAGCACCATCCGAGCGCCGGTGATCGAGGCAATGACCGGGCAGCCGATTCCCGGAGAGCCATCGCAGATCAACAGGTCCCGACCGTCCAAGCTGGACAGGGCCTTTCCCTCCCGGCGGACCAGGGACACGAGCTTGCCGCTGTTCTCCTGCGCGATGCCGAGACGCGGCTGCACCAAGGGGCCGCATCGGGTGTCGGCGACGAACCACTCTCCGCTGTCCGAGGGCACCATCTGGGCGGCGGCGTCCGGACAGATGTCGACGCAGACACCGCACCCCTCACAGGAGATCGGATCCACCGTGTACCCAAGCGCCCCGTCCGCGTCGTCGACCCGAATGGCATCGAACCGGCAATGGTCGGCACACAGGCCGCAGCCGGTGCATCGCTCCTCGTCGATCACCGCCTCGTGGCCACCCGAAAAGGACCAGCGGTTTCGCACCTTCGGCTCCAGGACGAGGTGAAGATCGGCAGCGTCCACGTCGCAGTCGACCGCCGCCGCCCGCTCGGCGAGGGCGAAGAACGAGGCGGCGATACTGGTCTTGCCGGTGCCTCCCTTGCCGCTGATCACCACCAGCTCACGCACATCCAGCTCCTGACCGGACGCCAACATCTTTGTGGGAGTCGGAGCGGGACCAAAGGCCTCGGGCGTCGGCCCGCCCGACCGGCCGGTACGCCGTGGGGGCGTGGTGTGAGCCAAGTCGTCGAGCTTCGCGGCCACTCTCCCGAAAACCTCCCTGAGCCGAGGCTGCGCCACCGTTGCCAGGTCACCCCGCGAGTAGGCCTTGGCGATCTCGAGGTCGTTGGGCAGCTCGAGCAGTACGGGGATCTCCTCCCGTTCCAGGTACTCGAACACCTCCCGATCGCCTATCCCGGCGCGGTTCACGGCCACACCCAGTGGCAGGCCCAACGCGCGCACCAACTCCACGGCCAGCCGCAAGTCGTTCAAGCCAAAGGGCGTCGGCTCCGTCACCAGAAGCACGACGTCCGCGGTCTTGATGGACTCGATGACCGGGCACGACGTCCCCGGTGGCGCATCCACGACGACCAGGTGATCAGGTGGGGCGGCGTCGAGCACCGCTCGGATCACCGGCGGCGCCATGGCCTCGCCGATGTCGAGCATGCCGTGGACAAAGGCCAGCCGTCCCGAAACGCCCTGCTCCACGACGCCGGTGGTCCGCCCGACCTCGCTGATGGCGTCTTCGGGGCAGGCGAGCGAGCAGCCGCCGCAGCCGTGACAGAGCTCGGGGAAGGTGAGGACCTTCCGCGGGAGCACCACGATGGCCGAGTGGCGGCACGCCTTTCCACAGTCGCCACAGACGGTGCAGCGGGCCTCGTCCACCTGGGGAATGGGCATCGACACCGCCCGGCTCTCGTGGATCGAAGGTTTGAGGAAGATGTGCCCGTTGGGCTCCTCCACATCACAATCCACGTAGGCGACCCGGCGACCCTGGTCAGCCAGCACGACCGCCAGATTGGTGGCGATGGTGGTCTTGCCGGTGCCGCCCTTTCCGCTGGCTACGGCGATACGGATCGGGCCGCTCATTCCCACGAGCCGTATCGCCGCGCGCACCGGCCGCCGCAGCCCCTGCCGCGACCACGACGGCGACCACCACCACGGCCGAACCCCGCCAGGTTTCTCCCGGGCTGGAAGTGGGCCGGGCTCAAATCATAGAGACGACGCTGCTGGGGGTCTCGGAGGATCTCATAGGCCTCGGCGGCCGCCCTGAAGCGCTCCTCGGCAGTCGGGTCACCAGGATTCCTGTCGGGATGCCAGCGAAGGGCCTCGACGTGGTAGGCCCGCTTGATCTCCCGCTCGTCGGCCTGGCGACTGACGCCCAGCACCGCATAGTAGTCTGACTTGGCCAAGGGGCCTCCTCACGGCGCTGCTGCCGAAATCGCGGAAAGCGAGAGCGCCTCGTTGGGACACTCGTCAACGCAGAGACCGCAGCCGTTGCACTTCTGGGGATCAATCTCGGCGAAGTCGCGCAGGGTGATCGCGTCCTCAGGACACACATCCTTACAAATGGCACAGACAATGCAGCGCTCCTTGTCCACGGTCACCGGCGAGGTCGCGCGCCCCGGCTGTCTCGAGGCCTGCCCGGGCGCCTTGGACCCTGCGACCCCCGCGCTGGCGGCCGAGCCTCCCTGTTGGATCTCGGAGATGCGCGAGGTGATGGACTGGAGCTGAGCCATTGTCTCCTCGGCCCGAGCTTTGAGCAGCTCGAGCTCCTGGTCTGCTCCCATGCCACCGCCGCCCATGCCACCGCCGCCGCCGCCCACGCCACCGCCACCGTCGCCGCCGCCCATGCCACCGCCGCCGCCCATGCCACCGCCGCCGCCCATGCCACCGCCGCCGCCCATGCCACCGCCGCCCATGCCACCGCCGCCGCCACCGCGGCCCATGCCACCGCCGCCCATGCCGCCGCCACCGCC
>Ga0272441_10001708_pt1 | contig 46249 bp, 45 predicted proteins | sample SSMProp6N_FD_193582 | JGI IMG/M metagenome (GOLD analysis project Ga0272441, IMG submission 193582) | Marine sediment archaeal communities from Little Sippewissett salt marsh, Falmouth, MA, United States - SSM-Prop-6N | ecosystem: Environmental > Aquatic > Marine > Wetlands > Sediment ... | reverse complement strand
ACGAAAGGACGCGCGGGCACTCTCACCGGCCGCTGCTTAACGTGGAAGACCCCGAGAAGCGCATATCGGAGCTCCTGGAGAAAAGGAGGCCTTTTTACGAGAAGGCTGATTTCCACATCGATACCACGGCGCTGGACATCCCCGGGGTGATCGAAAAGATAGAAAAGATAGCTGATGGAAAAGAAGAAAAAAGATAAACGCGCCAGGAAAAGGCCTGAGAGAAAGGTCTTCCTGTGGGAGTTCTTCGTCGAAAAGCTGCTGGAGAACGTGGACGAGTGCGTAATGGTCTCCGACTCAAGGGGCCGGGTAGTTTTCGCCAACCAGAAGTTCCTGTCCCTCACGGGCCTCTCAAACAAGAGGATATCCGGAAAGCGCTGGATGAGCCTTTTTATCCCGGCCGGAAAGCGCGCTGCCGTGGAGAAGGTCTTCAGGAAAATAAAGAGAAAGAAGAAGCTCACTCTTTTCGACGCGCCTCTTGACGGGGCCGGCGGCGAACATCTTTATGTCTGCTGGGCCTCCGTGCCCCTTAAAAGGGGCAGGGCTTTCCTTTACATGTTCATCGGGCGGGAGGGGAAGCGCCCCTGCGGGAAGACGGTGAGGGTACATTCGCCTTCGGCGAAAAAGATAAAAAGTTCTTACAGGGATATAGTGGAGTCGCTTTTCGCCGCTTCCATGATAAGCGAGCCCCAGACCGCGGAGCACGCGGCCAGGGTCATGCTTTTCGCGGTCCTTCTGGCGAGAAAGCTGAAGCTCGGCAGGGAAAGCGTGGAGAGGCTCAAGGCGGCGGCGCTCCTGCATGACCTGGGCAAGCTCATGGTGGACGAGAAGATCCTTTTCAAGAAAGGCAGGCTCACCTCCGTCGAGTACGCCGAGATAAAAAAACACCCCCACTGGGGAGCGGAGGTCGTACGGCTGGTCTATTTCCTTCACGACATAGTCCCCATAATGTCCAACCATCACGAGAATTACAACGGCAGCGGATACCCCAGCGGCAAGAAGGGCAAAAGGATACCGATCGAGTCGAGGATCCTCAGCGTGGCTGATATTTACGAGGCCCTTACGGCTGACCGCCCCTACCGCAAGGGATATTCAAAAACAGAAGCGGTGAAAATAATGCGGGGGGAAAAAGGCAGAAAGCTCGACCCTGATATCACGGACCTTTTTATCAAGATGCTGAAAAAGGGCGAGTTCAAATGGGAGGATTTTTGACGCGGGCATGCCTTGATATGATGGCGGGGTCGTTGGACCCGGCGGCGCTGGCGCGCGAGGTGGAATACCTGGAGAGCACCGGCACCCGGGCGGTGTGTCCTTCAGACCCGGATTACCCGGAATTCCTGAAGAACATATATGACCCGCCGCGCGTGCTTTATCTCAGGGGAGAGCTGCGGCCTGAAGATACCGACGCCGTGGCGATCGTGGGCGCCAGGAACTGCACGCTTTACGGCGCGCGGATGGCGGAGAAGCTGGGCTTCGACCTGGCGGAAAGAGGCGTTACGGTCGTAAGCGGCATGGCAAGGGGCATAGATACGGCGGCTCACAGGGGGGCACTGAAAGCCGGGGGCCGAACGATAGCGGTTATGGGCAGCGGGTTCAGGCATATCTACCCGGCCGGGTCCGAGGGGTTGGCGGGACAGATCGCCTCCTCGGGCGCGGTTATCACGGAATACACCTCTGGGACCTGGCCGTCGAAGATCACGTTCCCGAAAAGGAACAGGATAGTGAGCGGCATGTCAAAAGGAGTGGTGGTGGTAGAGGCCGCCAGAAAAAGCGGGGCGATGATAACGGTAAGGTTGGCGCTCGACCAGGGCAGGGAGGTGTTCGCCGTGCCCGGAAGGGCTGACGCCCGTTACTCGGGAGGCACCAACCGCCTCATCCAGGAGGGCGCTAAGCTTGTCATGAACGCCGACGATATACTGGAGGATCTGGACATCCGGAAGCGGCTCCCGGACCGGCGGGACCTTTTTCCAGGCGAGGAGACAGGCGGCCCCGGAGGCGAAGAGAGCGCGGTCGCGGCCGCCATGGGGGCCCGCGGGACGCACCTGGATACGATATCGGAAACATCGGGAGTGGCGCCGGAGCGCCTTGCTGAAGTGCTGCTCCGCATGCGGATGAAAGGCCTCGTTGAACAGCTGCCGGGCGGCAATTACAGAATAAAACGAAAGGAAGTAAATGCCAACTAAGAAAAAGAAGCCCTCAAAAAAGAAGACTTCAGGCTGCAAATACCTCGTTATAGTGGAATCGCCGGCCAAGTCAAAGACCATAAACAAGATAATGGGCAGGGACTTCAAGGTTATGGCCAGCATGGGGCATATAGTCGATCTCCCCTCAAGCAGGATGGGCATCGATTTCGAGGACGGCTTCAAGCCGGAGTACACCGTCATGAAAGGCCGCAAGAAATACCTTACCGCCCTGAAAAAGGAAGCGAAAGGCTCCGAGATCATTTATCTGGCCGCGGACCCCGACCGCGAGGGCGAAGCCATCTGCTGGCACCTCAAGAACCAGCTCGAGAAGAGCAAGGCCGAGATATACAGGGTCAGTTTCGAGGAGATAACGGAGAGAGCCGTAAGGGAAGCCTTTAAGCATCCCAGGGGCCTTGACATGAACAAGGTGAACGCCCAGCAGGCCAGGAGGATACTGGACAGGATCGTGGGCTATTCATTGAGCCCGCTTCTATGGGGAAAGGTCACCAGGGGCTTGAGCGCCGGAAGGGTGCAGTCCGTCGCCGTGCGCCTCATAGCCGAGAGGGAGGAAGAGATAAGGAAGTTCAAGCCGGAGGAATACTGGAGCATAGAGGCGCTTCTGCGCAAGCTTGATAACCCCTCGGAAAAAGAAGAGGACGCGTTCAAGGCCAAGCTGGTCAAGCACAAGGGCAAGAAGATCCACATCCCCGACAAGGAAAACGCCGACCGCATAATGGGGGAGCTTAAAAAAGAGGAATTCATCGTCGGGGACATAAGCCTGAAGGACAAGAAAAGCCACCCCAGGGCGCCTTATACCACCTCCGTGCTCCAGCAGGACGCCTTCAACAAGCTGAACTTCTCAGCGAACAGGACCATGAGGATAGCCCAGACGCTTTATGAGGGCGTGGAGCTCGGCGGCGAGGGCAGCGTGGGACTTATAACCTACATGCGAACCGATTCCGTGCGTATATCGAAAGACGCCCAGGAAGAAGTGAGGGACCTTATCGTCAGCTCCTACGGCAAGGAGTACTGCCCCAAGCAGCCCCCGCATTACAAGTCGAAAAAACGCGCTCAGGAGGCGCACGAGGCCATACGGCCGACCCTTCCTTTGAGGCCCCCGGGTGATGTCGCCAAATACCTGGGGACGGACGAAATGAAGCTTTACAACCTTGTCTGGAAAAGGTTCGTCTCCAGCCAGATGGAGAGCGCCCTTTACAAGGTCCTCACGGTCAACGTCGACGCCGGCGAATACAGGTTCCACGCCGGCGGCGGGCAGCTGAAGTTCGACGGTTTTCTCCGGGTCTACAGGGATGACGGGGAAAAGGGGCAGGAAATGGCGGAGCTGCCGCCGCTTGAAAAAGGAGAGAAGCTGGACCCGCTCAAGCTTTTGCCCGAGCAGCATTTCACCAAGCCGCCGGGCCGGTTCTCGGAGGCGTCGCTGGTAAAGGCCCTGGAGGAAAAAGGCATAGGCAGGCCTTCCACTTACGCGCCTATCATAAGGACCGTCATACACCGCAACTACATAAAAAGGGTCGGCAGGACGCTCCAGCCGACGGAGCTGGGTGAGCTGGTCAATAAGCTTCTGGTGGAAAGCTTCCCGGGCATCGTCGACGTCGAGTTCACAGCTAAGATGGAGAACGAACTTGACGGCATAGAGGAAGGCGGCCAGAAATGGATAAAGGTCCTCAAGGAATTTTACGATTCTTTCGTGAAGGACCTGGAGGAAGCCAAAAAGCGCATGAGCAGCGTAAAGAAGCAGTCGGTCGAGACGGACGAGGTCTGCGAGAAATGCGGGCGGCCGATGGTCATCAAGTGGGGGCGCAGGGGGCGGTTCCTGAGCTGTTCGGGTTTTCCCGCCTGCAAGAACGCCAAGTCCATCACCTCCGGAGTGAAATGCCCCGTGGAAGGCTGCGACGGCGAACTCGTGGAAAGGAAATCGAAGAGGGGGACCTTTTACGGCTGCACGAATTACCCCAGGTGCACTTACACATCCCGGGACCTGCCCAAGGAAGAGGAGGCGCCGGGGGAGAAGGAAGATAAAAAACCCGGCGAGGGGGCCGGGGCGGAAGAGGAATAGAGTGGAACGGTTCATAGATAAATTCGCGAATTACCTTGAAATAGAGAGGAACTATTCCGAGCACACCCTCCGCAATTACAGGTCGGACCTCGCGGAGCTGGCTTCTTTCCTGAAAGGGAAGGACCCGAAGAAAGTAACGCATCTCGACCTGAGGAGGTTCCTCGCGGAGCTCAAGAAAAGGAACTGCGCCAAACGTACCGTGGTAAGAAAGCTGGGGGCCATAAGGTCGTTCTTCAGGTTCCTGTTCAGGGACAAGTATATAACGGCCAACCCGGCGGAAAGCATCTTCACTCCCAAGCTTGATAAAAAACTGCCGGAGTTCCTGGACCTTGAAAAGACGGTTAAACTGGTGACATCCCCCTCTCTTGACGGCGTCCAGGGCCTGAGGGACAGGGCGATACTCGAGGTCCTCTATTCCACCGGCATGAGGGTAAGCGAGCTTGTCGGCCTCAACGAGGAACACGTGGACCTTATATCCGGGGCCGCCAAGGTCAGGGGGAAAGGAAAGAAGGAAAGGATGGCCCTCCTGGGAAAAGAGGCGCAGAGCGCCGTGCGTAACTATCTTCAGGCAAGGAAAGGCGCTGCCCGGGACGCTTCGGGAGCCCTGTTCCTGAACAAGAACGGGAAGCGCCTGACCGACAGGAGCGTAAGGCGCATCATCGATAAATACGTTAAGAAATGCAGCATAGAACAGAAGATATCCCCTCATTCCATCCGTCATTCTTTCGCGACGCATCTTCTGAACAACGGGGCCGACCTGAGGAGCGTGCAGGAGCTTCTGGGGCACAAGAACCTTTCCACGACCCAGATCTACACGCATCTCGGCACCCAGAGGATCAAGGAAATATATTCCAAAGCTCACCCGCGGGCCTGATAATATGCGAGTATTATACGATCTGTTTTTTCTGGCGTTCAGTTTATTCTACATACCCGTGCTGCTTTTAAAGGGCAAACTGCACGCGGATTTCCCGCAGAGGTTCGGGTTCCTCCGCGGCATGCGTTCGGCGGGGCGGCGCCCGGTCTGGATCCACGCCGTCAGCGTTGGCGAGGTAGTGCTGGCGGCCAGGTTGTCCCGCGCCGTCAAGCGGCGTTTCCCTGAAGCCCCGGTCGTGGTCTCGACGACCACCCGGACCGGCAACGACATGATGCGCAGGCAGAGGGCAAGGCCCGGCAACGAGGGTATCGTGGACGACGTCTTTTATTTTCCGCTGGACTTCAGTTTTGTGGTCTCGCGCGTGGTCCGGGAGCTTAGGCCCCGGCTTTACGTGATGATAGAGACGGAGCTCTGGCCTAACCTGCTTGAGGAGCTGAGGTTGAGGGGCGTCCCCGTGGTCCTGGCGAACGGCCGCATATCGGACCGTTCCTACTCCAGTTACAGGCGTATCGGAGCCGTGACCAGGCGCATCCTCAGATGCGTGGACCGTTTCTGCATGCAGTCTGACAGGGACGCCGAAAGGATAAAGTCGCTCGGCGCCAGGCCGGACAAAGTGTTCACAACCGGCAGCATGAAATTCGACGAAGAGCTCCCCGGTCCGGGGAAAAAGCCGTTCAGCAAGGAACAGCTGGGTTTCGAGCCGCTCGATAAGGTCCTTGTCGCGGGCAGCACTCATTTTCCCGAAGAAAAGGAGCTGATAGACGTTTACGGCGATCTTCTTAACGATCACGGGGACCTGAGGCTCATCCTGGCCCCGAGGCACGTTGAAAGATCGGACGCCGTGAGGATATATCTCGAGAAATCGGGCCTGGATTTTCTCAGGTTCTCGGACGTTATTGACGGGAAAAAGGGAGGAGCGAAGGTGCTCCTGGTGGATACCATAGGCCATCTCAAGGACCTTTACAGCCTGGCTTCCTGCGTGTTCGTGGGCGGGAGCCTGGCGAAAAAAGGCGGCCAGAACCCGATAGAGGCCGCCAGGTGGGGTAAGCCCGTTATCTTCGGCCCGGACATGTCCAATTTCAGGGAGGTGTCCGGGGTCTTTCTCGAGAAGGGCGCCGCCTTGCAGGTCTCAGACGCCGCGGGCCTGAAGGCTGCGCTGGACGGTCTTCTGCGGGACCCGGGAAGGCTTAAAAAGATGGGCGGGGCCGCACTCAAGGCGATAGAGGAGAATTCCGGAGCCCTCGAGCGGACGGTCGCCCGCATCTCCGGGTATCTTGAGTAGCCGGGAGGCATGAGCTGTGAGCGGTCCAGGAAATGGGGACACTTCCCTGATAATATCAATTAACAGGAAGTGTCCCCGCCAAAGGGTGCGGGAAGCGCGCGGGAGCAGAGGAATGTTAAGAGCGTATATATTATCCTTGATGAAGGACCGGAGGAACTCGCCGGCGGATAAGCTCGTGAAGGGGGCGCTTCTCCTCTTGTCGTGGGTGTACGGGTCGGCCGTCAGGCTTATCGACCTGGCGTACCGCTCCGGGATAAGAAAGGTAACGGCCGTGCCCGCGCCGGTGGTCAGCGTGGGCAACCTGACCCTGGGAGGGACGGGCAAGACGCCCTTCGCCGTTTTTCTGGCGGACCACTTCCTCGCGGGAGGGAAAAGGCCCGCTATACTTACGAGGGGTTACGGCGGCGACGAGAACAGGATGCTCAAGGACGAGATCGCCGGGGTGCCCGTTCTAGCCGGCCAGGACCGCGTGAAGAACGCGCTGAAAGCCGCTTCATCCGGCAGCGACGTGCTTATACTCGACGACGGGTTCCAGCACCGGAGGATAGCGCGCGACCTGGATATACTTATGATCGACGGCGTCAGGCCGTTCGGCAACGGGCGGCTTTTCCCGCGCGGCACGCTCAGGGAACCGGCTTCCGCGCTGGAGAGGGCGGACATTTTAGTTGTGACGAAGTGCGATATGATAAGCGAGGCTGAAAAAGACAGGATAACCGGCCGGCTGAGGGGGGCTTTACCCGGGAAGCCCCTGGTCCTCGCCAGGCACAGGCCCACGTTCTTCAGCGACGCGACAGGCGCCGCGTACCCCCCGGAACATCTAAGCGGCAGGAAGGTATGCCTTGTCAGCGGGATAGCGGACGCCGATTACCTGGCGTATATTGTCGAAAAGCTCGGCGCCGGCATAGCGGCGAGGATCGACTTCGGGGACCATCATCGTTATTCCCCGCGGGACATAGCGGAGGTCCGCCGGGTATGCGGCCGGTCGGGCGCTGAGGCTGTCATCACAACGCGGAAAGACCAGGTGAAATTAAGGGAGCTGGATATCCCGGACCTGGAAGGCAGACTTTACGTGCTGAACGTCGTAATAGATATCATAGAGGGAAAGGAGAAGTTAGTTGCTGGACTTAATAGCGTCGTTAATGGTTAGGCTGCTGCACCTGGTATTTACGATAACGCCGATGAGGTTCAACCTGTGGCTGGGCAGGCGGGTCGGCGCCCTGGTGTACTTATTCAGCGGGAAAAGGAAGATGGTCGCGTACGCCAACCTCAAAGCGGCTTTTTCCCCGGGAAAGTCCCCGAAAGAGCTCAACCGCATAGTTAAGGACATGTATATAAACCTGGTGCAGGGTTTCGCGGAGATCGTTTCCATGACGAAGATAGACGCGAAATACGTCGAAAAATATATCGACGTGCGTAATATCGAAAGGATAGAAAGGTTATCAAAACTCCCCGAAGGCGTGATATTCATCTCGGCGCATTTCGGCAACTGGGAGCTGAACGCCGTAGTCAGCGCGATAAAGGGCTTCCCCCTTTACTTTCTGGGCCGTGAACAGAAGATGAAACGCCTCAGCGAGCTTATAAACCTTTTCAGGGAAACAAAGGGCAGCGTCGTCATCCGCAAGGGCACCGACGTCAAGACCATCATACGGGTGCTTCACGAGGGCAAGATAGTCGGCATGGCCGGCGACCAGAACGCGGGGATGCACGGCCAGCTCCTGGACGTGTTCGGGCGCCCGGGGTCCACCGCCGTGGGGCCGTTCCGCATCGCCGAGAGGACCGGAGCGTATATACTGCCCGCTTTTATTCACAGGGTGAAGGGGCCGTACCACGTGCTTGTGATCGAAGAGCCGATGAAGATAAACAAGGACGAGGATATCATCCCTTACATGGAAAAATACAACAGGCTCCTGGAGAAGCACGTAGGGGCGCATCCCGAGCAGTGGCTTTGGATGCATAAGAGGTGGAAACTTACCACGCTGAAAAAGGCGCTGGTCCTTGACGACGGGAAAAAGGGGCATCTGAAGCAGTCCCTTGCCGTGGTAAAGCAGTTCAAAAGATACCGGAGCGACGAGGGGTTTTCCCCCGCGGACACCCCGGTGGAAGTAGCCGCCGTCCGCTTCAAGAGCGCCTTCGCGAAGGGGCTGTTCAACAGCCTTGTGCCTTTCCTGGCGGTGTGGCGCCTGGGCAGCCTGTGGCTCTTGAAGGTCGCCCTGCAGGAAGCCTCCTACAGGGATCTCATGGAAAGATACGCGGATATCATCATAAGCTGCGGTTCCACACTGGCCGGCGTGAATGCCGTCCTGAAACTGGAGAACAACGCCCGTAACGTGACGGTCCTGGACCCGGGCCGCTTTAAACGCGGCAAGTTCAACCTTATAGTGGCGCCCAGGCATGACGCGGAGAAAATAAAGATAAGAGGGAAAAAGATGAAGGAAAAGGTCGTCGTCACGGAGATGGCGCCCAACCTTATAGACCCGGAGGAGATAGCTTCTTTCAGGGCAGCGGCCGATGGGGAGGGGGCGCTCCGCCTGGGTTTTCTTGTCGGCGGCGACAACCCTCATTACGCTTTCAGCGACGGGCTTTTAAGGTCACTTGAGAAAGGCGTAAAGGAGGCTTGCGAAACGGGGGCGCGGTTCTACATAACGACTTCCAGGAGGACTTCAGAGGCCCAGGACCGCATGCTGAGCGGCGCTTTCAGCTCCCACCCGGCGTGCCTTTCTTTCGTCTCCGGCAGGGAAGACAGCGACGAGCATACCGTTGAAAAGATACTGGCGTCCAGCGACGTGGTGATAGCCTCCGGCGAGAGCATCTCGATGGTATCCGAGGCCGTTTCATCCGGCAAGCCGGTCCTGGTGTTCATGCCGGAAAAGAGGTCGCCCGGCCGGACCAAATATGAGGCCTTTGTGGAAGGCCTTGAGGAAAAAAATCATCTGAGGCGCGTGCGGCCCGATAAAATAGCCGATGGGATACAAGACGCGCTGGCCCGGAAGTCGGAATTGGCCGCGCCCGATGACGACAAGCGCATATACGGAAAGATGTACAGGCTTTTCTGAGGATATGAACGTACTTCAGCTTTTACCGAAACTGAACGTGGGCGGGGTGGAAAGGGGCACGGTGGACCTGGCCCGGCACCTTATACTCAAAGGGCACAAGGCTGTCGTGGTGTCCGGCGGCGGCCCCATGGAAAAAAGCCTCGCGGCGATAGGCGCGCGCCATTACAGCCTGCCGGTCGGCAAGAAGAACCCGGCTCTTGTCATATACTGCTACTTCAAGCTCAGGCAGATCATAAAGAAAGAGAACATAGACATAGTGCACGCCCGGAGCAGGGTCCCGGCTCTTTCGGGATATTTCGCCGCCAGGGCCACCCACAGGAAGTTCATCACGACCGCGCACGGCCAGTATAAAAAGCACCTTATAAGCAGGGTCATGGGCTGGGGCAAGATAGTCATAGCGGCCAACGATACCATGGCCAGGCACATGAAGGATAATTTCGGCGTGGCCTCGAGGAAGATCGCCATAGTCCCGAGGGGTGTGGACCTCGATAAGTTCTCGTTCGTCCCGCCGTCAGAGAAGGAAAGCAAGGTCTTCAGGGTAGGCATGGTAAGCAGGTTCACCCCCCTGAAAGGGCACCTGGATTTCCTTAAAGCCGCGTCATACGTCTCAAGGAAGGTCCATAACCTCGAGATCGTTCTCATGGGAGACAGGGGTTCGGCCAAGCGGGAGTATATCGATAAGATAGACCTGGCGGTCAGGCGGCTGATGATAGACAAGATCGTCAGGTTCGAAAGCAGCGAAAAAGACGTGGCGGAGGTGATGAGGGGGCTCGACGTCGTCGTGTCGGCGAACAGGGAGCAGGAAGCGTTCGGCCGGACGGTCATAGAGGCCCAGGCAAGGGGCGTACCTGTTGTGGCCACCAGGGTAGGCGGCGTGATGGAGACCATTGCCGACGGGGAGACCGGCCTTTTATGCGAGCCGGGCGACCCCTCGGACATGGCTGAAAAGATCCTGCGGTTCGCCGCGGACAAGGGTTTAAGGGAAAAGGCGGCCGCGGGGGCGCGCAGGCAGGTGGAGGAGAATTTTTCGCTGAAAAGGATGATGGACCTTACGCTCGAGGCCTACTCGAGGCTCCTGGCGGAAAAGAACATACTCGTTTTCAAGATCAGCTCGCTGGGGGACGTCATTCTCAGCGTGCCTTCCATCCGCGCGATAAGAAAACGCTATAAGAACGCCGTTATAAAGGTCCTGGTCGACGTGCGCTTCAGGGAGGTGCTGAACGGCTGCCCCTACCTGGACGAGATACTGACGTGCGACCTGGCCGGCAGGGACAAGGGTAAAGGGTTCTTAGCCCTGGCGTCCAGGCTAAGGTCCGAGGATTTCGACATGTCGGTCGACCTGCAGAACAGCCGCAAGAGCCACATGCTCGCCTTCCTGGCCGCCGTGCCCGAAAGGTACGGGTTCGACAACAGGAAGTGGAGTTTTCTGCTGAACCGGAGGATAGGCCTGCCCAGGAAAAAGATGGGGCCGGTGGAGCACCAGGGATGCGTCCTGGGTCTTATGGGGATAACCGCCTTAGAGGAGCGGCTTGAACTTTGGCCGTCGGAAGATGACAGGGCCTGGGCGTCCGAGATGCTCAGGAGCAACTGGCTCCAGAAGGACCAGAAGCTCGTCGCCATAAGCCTTTCAGCAAGCAGGAAGTGGAAGACCAAGAACTGGCCCGTCCAGCGGATGGTGGAAGTGGCGGACATGCTCGCCGAGAGGGACAGCGCGCGTGTAGTCCTTGTGGGGGCCGGCGAGGACATGCCGGAGGCCAGGGAGTTCATGAAAAAGGTACGCGCCAAACCCATAGACGCCGTAGGCAGGACCGGGATCCCGGCACTGGCTGCCCTTATCGAGCGGTGTAACGCGCTTGTCACGGGTGACAGCGCCCCCATGCACGTGGCGGCGGCGGTGGGGACGCCCTTTGTGGCTCTTTTCGGGCCTACGGATCCGGACCTGCACCTGCCGCCCGCGGGCAGGTACAAGATGATCAAAAAGCGGATGAACTGTTCCCCGTGTTACAAACCTTCCTGTTTCCGCCGGATCAAGTGCATGAAGGCGATAAAACCGGAAGAGGTGTACGGGGCACTGTCCGAGATCATGGGCAAGGAGATCAGGGGGCGGAAGGCCGAGGTAAGGTGACCGATGAAGGTGCTGATAATCACCACGCATATGAACCGCGGAGGCATAGGGATATACACCCTTAACCTGGCGAAATATCTCAGGAAAAGCGGCGTGGACGCTGAGGTGGCCTCGAGCGGCGGGGACCTTGAGGGCGAGCTGGATGCCCAGGGCATACCTCATGTCAAGCTGGACATAAGGACCAAGTCCGAATTCGGCTTAAAGGTATGGAAGGCCGTGCCGCGGACGGCGGCCGTCCTGAAAAGCGGGGGTTTTGATATAGTCCACGCGCAGACCCGCGTGACGCAGGTCCTGGCGTGCGCGGCCGGGCGAATAGCCGGGGTCCCGGCGGTATCCACATGCCACGGTTTTTTCAAGCACCGGAGGCTCTCCCGGAGGCTTTTCCCCTGCTGGGGCGAGAAGGTCATCGCGATAAGCGACAGCGTGCGTTCGCATCTTGTGGAAGATTTCAGGGTTGAACCCGGCAGGGTAAGGCGCGTCTATAACGGGATAGAGCTGGACCGCTATCTTTCATGCGGCCATGATAAAGACAGCGCGCTGATGAGGGAGACAGGCCTCGCGGAAGGCGCGGTGATCATAGGGTCAATAGGCAGGCTTTCTTCCGTGAAAGGGTACGTGTACCTGGTCGAGGCGTTCAAAGAGCTGGCGGAGAAAGCGCCGCTCGCGCAGCTTTTTATTGTGGGCGAGGGGCCCGAGCGGGAGGCTCTTGAGAAACAGGTAACGGACCTCAGACTCCAGGACAGGGTCATCATGACGCCGGGGGGAAGAAAGCTCGAGGAATATTTTACGCTCATGGATGTTTTCTGCCTGCCTTCGGTGAACGAGGGCCTCGGGCTGTCGCTGATGGAGGCGATGGCGGCCGGGCGCGCGTGCGTGGCCAGCGACGTGGGAGGCATCTCGGAGCTTATCGATGACGGCGATAACGGGCTCCTGGCGCCTCCGCGCGACCCCGGATCGCTGGCCGCGGCTATACTGCGGCTTTTGAATGACGAAAAGGCAAGGCGGATCATGGGGGAAAAGGCCAGGGCGAAAGCCGCCGGGAACTTTTCGATCCAGGAAAGCGTCCGCGGCACCGCCGACATTTACAGGGAGATAGCCGGGAAAGTCTGAAATGGACAGGATACTCATATTCGAACTTAACTGGATGGGGGATATTCTTTTTTCGCTGCCTTTTATAAGGGCCGTGAGAAAAAAGTTCCCCGACGCCTATATAGCCTGCACCGTGGTCCCCCGTTACGCCGAGCTCCTGATACATAATCCATGGGTGAATTATGTGCACGCTCTTCCGGATAATAACAGGCTGTCCTCGATAGGCGAGAAGATATCCTTTGTCAGGATGATAAAGAAGGAGGGGTATGACGCCTGTTTTATCCTGAAACCGTCCAGGACGAAAGCCGTTATGGCGCTCCTGGCCGGGATCCCCGAGCGGTTCGGCTTCGCCGGGAAGAACTCGCCGCTTACGAGGGAGGTCGAACAGCCGGGCGGACTGCACAGGGCGGACCAGATACTCGCGCTCGCCGGGCTTGTAGGCGTGGAGAAGGCGGACGGGACTTACGAGTATTTTTACAGCGAAGAGGACGAGGAGAGGGCGAACGATATACTCCGCCGGGCCGGAGGCGGTATCCGCCGCACTGTGGCGCTGAACCCGGGGGGCAACTGGGAGATGAAGAGGTGGCCGGCCGATAATTTCACGGACCTGGCGAGGCGGCTCCTGGATGCTTTCGGGGATATCGAGGTGATGATAACGGGGGCGGAAAAAGACGTGAAGCTCGCCAGGGGGATAGCCCGGGATGCCGGGAGCGACAGGTGTTACACGGTCGCGGGAATGACCGGGCTTAACGAGCTGGCCGTTCTTTTCAAGGAAAGCGCGCTTGTCGTCAGCGCCGACTCGGGGCCGCTTCACCTGGCGTCCGCCACAGGCGTTACCACCATCGGCATCTTCGGGCCGACCTCCTATGAGATAACCGGCCAGAGAGGCAGGGGGAGGAACATAGCGATGCAGAAGGACGTGGGATGCCGCGTCCCATGTTACGCGAAAAGCTGCGGTATGGACCTGGCCTGCATGAAGGCGGTGACCGTGGATGAGGTTTTCAAAGCGGCTAAGGAGCGGCTGGAAGGCGGCGCGGCATGATGAACAGGCAGGAAGTCAAAAAAATACTTTTCATCTCCCTCAGCAATCTCGGGGACATAATACTTACCACCCCGGCGTTCATGAAGATAGCCGAAGGATTCCCGGGCGCCAGGATCGACGTTATCACCGGCGCCGCGGGCGGGGAGATATTCACCCAGCATCCCATGGTAGACAGGGTGGAGACGCGCGAAAAGAGCAGGGGCCCGGCTGAAAGGCTTTCAGAGCTTATGGAGCTCAGGCGCAGAAGATATGACCTCGTGGTCGACCTGAGGAACTCGCTGATACCGTACCTTTCGGGCGCCAGGTATCACACCGGGTTCACGGCCTCAAAGGACCCGAAGCTTCACAAGAGAGACGAGCACCTGGCCAGGATAGCCCGCCTGGGGCTGGACGCGTTCTCCGACGCGCGTTTCTACGTGCCGGTTAAAAAAGAAGACGCTGACATGGCCGAAGAGGCCACCAGAGGCCCGGGATGCGTGGTCGTAAACCCCGGGGCTAAAAGCCACCTGAAAAGATGGGAAGCTTGCAAGTACGCTCTTCTCGCCGACAGAATATCTTCAGAACTGCGGAAGAAGGTCCTTATAACCGGCAACGAGGACGACACCGATGTCGTCGCCCACGTAAAGTCTCGCATGAAAGAGCCGGCCCTGGACATTTGCGGCCGGACTTCGCTGGGCGCTTTGTATGAGGTCATGCGCCGGTCCGAACTTGTCATAACAAATGACAGCGCGCCGCTGCACGTGGCCAGCGCGGCGGGGACCCCGACTATAGCCATATTCGGGCCTTCGGATGAGAAGAAGTACGGCCCCCTGGCCGAAAGGAGCGTCGCGCTCGCGCCGGACGTTGACTGCCGGCCCTGCGGAAAGGCGCTCTGCTCGCTTGGCATAGTCGAGGGCTGTATATCCAGGGTGGAAGTGGGAGAAGCCTTCACCGCCGCGGAAAGGATACTCAATGGGTGAGGTAGTGATAAAACAGGGGGACATAACAAGGGAAGAGGTGGATGTAATAGTCAACGCCGCCAACACGCGCCTGGCAGGCGGCGGAGGCGTCGACGGCGCCATACACAGGGCGGCGGGCCCTTCGGTGATGGAGGAATGCCGCGGGATCGGCGGCTGCCCCACGGGGGAAGCGGTCATGACGGGCGCCGGGAACCTGCCGGCGAAAAAGATCATCCACACGCCCGGGCCGGTATGGCGCGGGGGCGCCTCGGGCGAGGAGCGGCTTCTAAGGAACAGCTACAGGAACAGCCTGGAACTGGCCCGTGACAACGGTTTGAGAAGCATCGCCTTCCCGGCCATCAGCGCCGGGATATACGGATACCCGATAGATAAGGCCGCCAGGGTGGCGATAGAAGAAGGCCTGGCGCGGCTTGAGGATTTCGACCAGATACGCTACGTATGCTTCTCGCCCGGAGACCTGGCCGTGTATACGCGGGTTTTCAGGGAGCTTGCCGGACAGGGCGGCGAATAACAATGGATCCCAGGAGAATACTCATAACACGAACAGATCGCTTAGGCGACGTGGTGCTGTCGACGCCTGTCATACGCCACATGCGCGGGCTTTACCCTGAAGCCCACATCGCCTTTATGGTAAGGCCCGAGAACCGCGGCGCCGTGATCAACAACCCGGACCTTGACGAGGTCATACTCTATGACAAAAGGGGTTCCCACAGGTCCTTGTGGAAGACTTTTCTTTTCGCGCGGTCTCTCGCCGAAAAGAAGTTCGACGCGGCTATCGCGCTCCACCCCACGAACAGGGCGCACATGATATTTTTCATCGCCGGGATACCCGCGAGGATCGGCTACGACCGCAAAATGCCGTGGCTCCTGACCAAAAGGGTCCCGCACCTCAAGCATCTCGGCCGGGAGCATGAGATAGAATACAACTTCAGGATGCTGCAAGAAGCCGGGTTCGATGTTTCCGGCGCCGACCGCGCCCCTTATATCGTGACTTCTCAAGAGGATAAGGACTTCGTCGATTCCGTTATCAGGGATAAGGGCCTCAGCGGCGATAATATGATCGCCGCGCACGCGGGGGCCAGCTGCCCGTCCAAAAGGTGGATGCCTGAGAGCTTCGCCCGGACGGCGGATTCTTTAAGTGAGGGCCACGGCTCCGAAATAGTGCTTGTCGGAGGCGGCGAGACGATCCCGGTCAGCGGGGAAGTGGCCCGCCGCATGAAGAAGAAGCCCGCCGATCTCACCGGAAAGCTGAGCGTGGGGCAGCTCGCGGAGCTCCTTTCAAGGTGCAGGCTGTTCGTGTCCAACGATTCCGGGCCCGTGCATGTCGCGGTCGCGGTAGGGACGCCGAGCGTGGTTATTTTCGGCAGGAACGACCCCGGCCTTTCGCCCGAAAGATGGGGGCCGTTCGGCGATAACAACGCCATCCTTCATAAGGACGTGGGCTGCGAAAAGTGCCTCGCGCATAACTGCGACAAGGATTTCAAGTGCCTCAGGGCCGTTGCAGTCGAAGAAGTCCTTTCCGCCGCCTCAAAGATCATCCGATAGATACTTCTGATAAAGCGTCCAGCCATACCCTGACGTACTGTCATCCCGGAGGTAAGGCTTCTGCTTATTCTGCGCCTGATGCCTGACTGAAAATGGGCTCAGTAATAGAGCAAATCTCGCGCCCTTCGGGCGCTCAATCATAGCTCACGGGGCATCAGTGCTCGAACAAGCAGAATCCTTATAGCCGGATAATTGAAAAGCACGCTCGTGTTGAAGCGGACAGCCATACCCTTCCTCAATGTTCGTCAGGGTATGGCTGTCCGCTTTAAGACGAGCTGAGAAGCGGGAGATAAAAGCTTGGAGCGTCCCAAGAGATGGGGACACTTCCTTGATAATATCAATTAATAGGAAGTGTCCCCACCAAAGGGGATGGGAGGATCCACACCGGGCGGAGGGGCCCAGCAGGAACACCCCCATAGCCTGTGAAGAAGTAATTGGAAATGTTTCTGATGTTCGTCAGGGTATGGCTGTCCGCTTTTACTGCGAGATATGGCGGCGTAAGGTTTCAAAAAGCGAGATATTATTTCTAATACCCTTGCCCGATAACAACATTCGGATTATAATAATGGTCTTAAATAATAGGAACAAGGAGGAATGTAATGGAACAAAAACTTGAGATCACGGTAAATGACGGCAATTTCCAGCAGGAAGTCATCGAGTCGGAACTTCCCGTCCTGGTCGATTTCTGGGCGGAATGGTGCGGGCCGTGCCTGATGGTAGCGCCCGTTCTGGAAGCCATAGCGCTTGAGTACAAGGATAAGCTCAAGGTCTGTAAGCTCAATGTGGAGGAGGCCCCGCAGGTCGCTTCCAATTACGGCGTGATGAACATACCCACGCTGATGATCTTCAAGAACGGCGAGATGGTGGACAAGATAATAGGCGCCGTGCCCAAGAACGCCCTGGTCAGTAAGATCGACGCTTTTGTCTGATACAAGGGCAATCAAAATCCAAGGGAGGTAATGCTGGTGAGGAAGTATAAATATTCTACGCTGGCGGGCATCGTAAACAGGTTCGAGAAGAAAAAGCTTATAGTCATAGGCGACCTTCTCCTGGACCAGTTCATATGGGGCGCGGTGGACAGGATCTCGCCCGAAGCGCCCGTGCCGGTGGTCTGGGTCAAGGGCGAGAACTTCATGCCCGGCGGGGCGTGCAACGTGGCCAGCAACCTTTCCAGGCTGGGCGCGCAGGTATCCCTCGTGGGGGTAGTGGGGGAAGATGAGAAGGCGGCGACCCTTATAAACCTCCTGAAGGACAGGGACATAAACACCGACGGCATAATAAGGGACAGGAAAAGGCCCACCATATTGAAGACGCGCGTTATAGCGCACCAGCAGCAGGTCGTGCGCATCGACAGGGAGGCCGTGGAGCAGGTCGCCGGCCGGCAGCTTTCCATGATAAGAGAATACCTGAAGCGCAATATACGCGATCACGACGGCGTCATCATAGAGGATTACGGAAAGGGGGTCATCACCCCGTCGCTTTTGAAGATAGCGGTCCCGCTTGCCCGCAGACACGGCAAGATCGTGGCGGTGGACCCTAAAGAGAACCATTTCTCATATTACAGGGGCGTGAGCGTTATAACGCCGAACCATCACGAGGCCGCCAAGGCGGCGGGATTCCCGCTTGAGCTGGAGGGAGACCTCAAGAAAGCTGGAGAAAAGCTCCTTTCAAAGCTGAAGACGGACGTGATCCTCATCACGCTGGGTGAGAGAGGCATGATGGTGTTCGAGAAAGGCAAAAAGCCCCGGAGTATACCGACGCTGGCACAGGAGGTATTTGACGTTTCCGGCGCGGGCGACACCGTCATAGCCGTTTACACCTTATCCGTGGTGAGCGGGGCTTCGCCTTTGGTAGCGGCGCAGATGGCCAACTGCGCCGCAGGCATAGTCGTCGGAAAGATAGGCGTGGCGACCGTGGAGAGAAAAGAGCTTCTGGCGAGATTGAGGGCGGAAACAGGAAGGGCTAAATAAAATGAGGATAGCAGCCGTTATACCCGCGAGATGGAGCTCCACCAGGCTCAAAGGCAAGGTCCTGGCCGACATAAACGGCAAGCCCATGGTGCAGCGTGTCTGGGAGAGGGTGAAGAAGGCGCACGACGTGGACGAGGTGGTGGTAGCCGTGGACAAGGACAGGGTATTCAAGGCCGTGGAGGCTTTCGGGGGAAAAGCCGTTTACACGTCGCCCGAACAGCCCACGGGAACGGCGCGGGTCGCGGAGGTGGCCGCTTCCGTGGAAGCCGACGTGTATATAAACATCCAGGTGGATGAGCCGCTCGTGCATCCTCTTATGGTCGATGAGCTCGCCCAGGTCTTTGAATACGAGCGTAATATACAGATGGCCACGCTTATCAAGAGGATCCACAGGAGGGAAGAGGTGGACGACCCGAACGTGGTCAAGTGCGTGGTGGACAGGAAGGGGTTCGCGCTGTATTTTTCCCGCAGCCCTATCCCTTATGTGAGGACCGATACGGGCGAGACTTCCCCGGAGGACTTCAGCGGCAGGTATTTCAAGCATATCGGGATCTATTCTTATACCAAGGATTTCCTGTTCACTTACGTGAACCTGCCCAAGTCCACACTCGAGACGGACGAGAGGCTTGAACAGCTCAGGGTCCTGGAGCACGGGTACAGGATAAAGACGGTGGAGACCCGTTACGACACCATAGGCGTCGATACCCAGGAAGACCTGGATAAGGTCAGAGAGGTGCTTAAAAATGAAGGATAAGATCGTGAACGTGGGCAAGGTGCGCGTGGGAAAAGGCCTTCCGCTGGTCCTTATAGCCGGGCCCTGCGTGATAGAGTCGGCCGAGAGCGCGATGCGGCACGCCGGGCGCTTGAAAGAGATAACGGGACGCGCGGGCGTCCCCTTCGTGTTCAAGGCAAGCTACGACAAGGCCAACAGGAGTTCCCTTAAGTCTTACCGCGGGCCGGGGCTGGAAGAAGGGCTCAGGATCCTGAAGGAAATACGGGATTCACTGGAAGTGCCGGTCCTGAGCGACGTGCATACGCCCGGTGAGGCCGCGCGCGCCGGCGAGGCGCTCGACGCGCTCCAGATACCCGCTTTCCTTTGCCGTCAGACCGATCTTCTTGTCGAGGCCGCGAAGACCAAGAAAGCGGTTAATGTTAAGAAGGGGCAGTTCATGTCGCCCGCGGAGATGGGGAACGTGGTGGAAAAGATAGAATCAGAGGGGAACACGGACATACTCCTTACCGAAAGGGGGACGACCTTCGGCTATAACATGCTGGTGAACGATTTCCGTTCACTGGTCATAATGGGCCGGACCGGTTATCCTGTCGTGTACGACGCCACGCATTCGGTCCAGATGCCCGGCGGGCTGGGTTCTTCCAGCGGGGGCGACTCCAGTTTCGTTCTGCCGCTTTCAAAAGCGGCGGTCGCAGCCGGGTGCGACGCGCTCTTCGTCGAGGCGCACGAGGACCCGTCAAAGGCCCTCAGCGACGGGCCCAACATGCTGAAGATGGATGATCTCGAGGGGTTTTTAATGCAGATGAAAAGTATTGAAGAGGCGGTCAGAAAGTCATGAGCATTTCAAGAGCCAAAAAAGTTCTTTTAAACGAAAGCAAGGCGATACAGAAGCTTGTCGGCAGGATCAACAGGGATTTCGAGAGGGCCATAATCCTGTTGTCCAGGATAAAGGGCCGCGTCATCGTCACGGGCATGGGAAAGCCGGGGTTCATAGCCCAGAAGGTATCGGCCACCCTGTCATCCACGGGGACGCCGTCGCTTTACCTGCATCCGGCGGAGGCTTTACACGGGGACCTGGGCCGGGTGACGAGAGAGGACGTTATTATCGCTTTTTCCAACAGCGGGGAGACCGAGGAAGTGGTGAAGCTGATACCGATCATCAAGAAGATCGGGGCCAAACTGATCGCTGTAACGGGCAACAAGAGATCGACGCTCGCAAAGAACAGCGACATGGCCATCGACAGTTCCGTCGATAACGAGGCCTGCCCGATGGGGCTCGCGCCGACGACTTCCACGACGGCGATGCTGGCCCTGGGCGACGCCCTGGCGATAGCGCTTCTTGAGAAAAAGAAAATACAGCCCAAGGATTTCGCGCTTTACCACCCCGGGGGCTCTCTCGGCAAGCGGCTTCTGCTGAAAGTGGACGATATCATGAGGTCAAAGGGGAAGACCCCCATAGTCAAGAAGAACGCCAGGGTCAAGGACGTTCTCCTCAAAATAACCAAATTGAGGGCGGGGTCCGCCAGCGTGGTGGACGGCCGCGGTAAGCTTATAGGCATCTTCACCGACGGCGACCTCAGGAGGCATTTCAAGGAGGGAGAGGCCCTGCTCAACAGGAAAGTGGGGGATGTAATGACAAGTTCCCCCGTGACCATCAACCAGGATTGCCTCGCCGCCGAAGCTTTCGAGATACTGAGGGACAGGGAGATAGACGAGATACCGGTGGTGGATTCAAGGAACAGGCCGGTGGGCGTCCTGGACGTGCAGGACATACTCAAAGCCGGGCTTGTTTAGCTGGGAGCCGGGAGGAGACAGATAATGGAGAGATATTCGCCTGAAATAATAGAGAGAGCGTCGAAAATAAAGCTGCTGGTGCTTGATGTCGACGGGGTCCTGACCGACGGCAGGATAATATACGGCAACTACGGGGACGAGATAAAGAACTTCGACGTGAACGACGGGCTCGGCATATTCCTGGCCAAGCGCGCCGGGATAAAGTGCGTTGTGCTCACCGCCAAGGCTTCCCCCGTGGTGTCCAGGAGGGCGAGGGAGCTCAGGATAGACAAGGTGTACCATAATTTCCACTACAAGATAGAGGCTCTGAGGAAGATGCGCAGGGCATTCAGGATAAAGGACGACAGCGAGATATGCTTTATCGGCGACGACGTTATAGATATACCCGTTCTTAAGCGGGTAGGGCTGGCGGTCTGTCCTGCGAACGCCATGGAGGAGGTCAAGCCGTTCGCGCACCTGGTAACGGAAAAGCCGGGAGGCCGGGGAGCGGTAAGGGAGGTATGCAACCTCCTGCTGAAGGCCCGCGGCTCGTGGGACGAGGTCATGAAGAGATATTTCACGGATTAAGAGAGGCGGAAGATGTACCTGGTAAGGGTGAAGTCACATTTCAGCAGCGCCCACAACCTCAGGGGTTATAAAGGCAAATGCGAGGACCTCCACGGCCATAACTGGAACGTGGAGCTGGTCGCTCAGGCGCGGGACCTGGACAATACCGGGATGGTGGTCGATTTCACGGACCTTAAAAAGACACTGAAGGGCTGCGTCGACGAGCTTGACCACACCAACCTCAACAATCTGGATCATTTCAGGGAGGTGAACCCCACTTCGGAGAACATCGCCAGGTATATCTTTGAAAAGGTATCCGGGAAAAGCGGGGGCATCGATATCAGGGAGGTCACGGTCTGGGAGACCGATTCGTCATCGGCGACTTACAGCGCGTCTTAAAGGAAGATAAAAAGCGATGAAAGAAGCGATAGTTCTGCTTTCGGGCGGCATGGATTCAGCGGTGGCCCTGTATATGGCGGGGAAAGACCACCGGTGCCATGCCCTTACCTTCGACTACGGGCAGAAGGCCTCGCGTGAGACCGAGTGCGCCCGGCAAATAAGTTCTGAGGCGGGGTGCGGCCTGACGTCGATGAGGATCGAGCTCCCGTGGAAGGGAAGCGCCGTCCTGCGGGGAGGGGGCGACATACCCTCCGGCGGCATCAGTGCCGAAGGCGTGATACCGGCGACCTATGTGCCGGCCAGGAACATGATCTTTTTAAGTTACGCGGTCTCCTTCGCGGAGGCCCGGGGGGCTGAAGCGGTCTTCATAGGAGCGCACCAGCTGGATTTCTCAAATTACCCGGATTGCCGGGGCGTCTTTTTCGAAAGTTTCCGCGAAACAGTGAGGACAGGCACCAAAAAAGGCAGCGAGGGGCGCCCGGTGAGGATAGAGACGCCAGTTCTGGATAAGACAAAAAAAGAGATCGTCGAGGCGGGATCGGCTCTGGGGGTCCCATTTGAGCTCACCTGGTCATGTTACAGCTCGATGGAGCGGCCCTGCGGCGAGTGCGAATCGTGCCTCCTGCGTTCCAGGGCCTTCGCCGAAGCCGGGATAGAGGACCCGTTGTCAGCGGGGAGCAGGGAGGCCCGAGCAGGGAGGATGTAGCCAGTGATCAAGGAACTGGGAGAGGGATGAGGGAAGCCAAGATATCAGAGATATTCGTTTCGCAGCAGGGCGAGGGCCCCTTCTGGGGGTCAAAGCAGCTCTTCGTTCGTTTTTACGGGTGCAACCTGGAGTGCGTCTACTGCGACACGGTTCTCACGAGCTACAAGACCTTCACCCGCGACGTCCTCTTGAGCAAAATACTTGATTTTGACGACGATTACAACGAGCTCAGCCTGACCGGAGGGGAGCCGCTTATACACGCGGACTTCCTCAGGGAGTTTTTGCCGCTTTTCCGGAAAAACAGGAGGCAGAAGGTCTATCTTGAGACCAACGGCACGATGCCGGAGGCGCTTAAAGAGGTGATCGGCCAGGTGGATATAGTTTCCATGGACGTCAAGCTGCCGTCCACGGGAGGCGCTCTCCTTGGGCTGTGGGGCGAGCAGAGGAAGTTCATGGAGCTTTCCGGCGGGAAACAGCTTATAGTAAAGGCCGTGATATCCGATTCAACGTCTTTTGACGACATAAAGCAGATGGCCGGCATAATAAAGGCATCAGGCATCGATATGACGGTCGTGCTCCAGCCGGTGACACCGGTCAACGAGCATGTCCGGGAGCCGGACGAGGAACTTTGCTCGTATTTCAGGGGCTACCTTGAGAGCGAAACGGGCAAAAAAGTGATGGTCCTGGCCCAGATGCACAGGTGCATGGGGATAAAGTGAGAAAAAAGAAGTCTTACAAAGGACTGCAGAAAGACATAAGGAAGGCGCCTCTTCCGAAAATAGACGTGTGGCTCAACAAGTACCCGGACAGGGATTACACGGTGAGCTTTGACACGCCGGAATTCACATGCATATGCCCGAAGACGGGCCTCCCGGATTTCGCGCACATATTCATTGAATACACCCCGGGCAGGTTCTGCGTGGAGCTCAAGTCATTCAAGGAATATATCGTCTCATACAGGGCGCTCGGCATCTTCCACGAGCACGCGGTAAACCGCGTCCTTGACGACCTGGTAAGGGCCTGCAAGCCGAGGCGCATGAAGGTAAGGGGAGTCTTCAATACGCGCGGCGGGATAAAAACCACGGTCGAGGCGGAGTACGGGGAATAGATGAAGATCAAGACAAGACGGTATTACATCTATTATCTTCTCAGGGTGCTGTTCTTTATGCTCAGGCTGGTCCCCAGGAAGACCGGCCTGTTTCTCGCGGGGCCCTTGGGCGGAGCCGCTTTTAAATACCTGGATAAATACAGGGGCATAGCTTTAAGCAACCTTGACAAGGCGCTGGGGCCGGACGGGCAAAGGAACACGAATATAGCCCGGGGCGTTTTCCGCAACCTCGCCATGAACGGGGTCGAGTGGTTCAAGACCATCTCCATAAGCAGAAAAGACCTGTTATCGCTCGTGGCCGAGACAGAGGGGCTCGACCGGCTTGAAAAGGCTCTCGCCAGGGGCAGGGGCGTGGTGGTGGTGGCCTCCCATTTCGGCAACTGGGAGCTCATGCCGATATATCTCAGGGCCATGGGCTACAAAGGCGCGGTAGTGGCCAGGCGCATCTATTTCGACAGGTACGACAAGCTTATATGCTCTTTGAGGAACAAGTTCGGTCCTATAGTCATCTACAGGGACGAGTCTCCCAAAAAGATACTCAGGGTGCTTAAGGATAACGGCATAATGGGCATACTGGCGGACCAGGACATAAAAGACGTGGAGAGCGTATTCGTGGATTTTTTCGGCATGCCGGCGGCGACGCCCGTGGCGCCCGTAAAGCTGGCGTTCGCGGCGGGCTCAGCGCTGATGCCGTGGTTCATGGTGCGAAGGCCGGACGGGAGGTACAAGCTTGTCATCGAGGAGGAAATACCTCTTGAAAAGGGGCCGGACAGGGAAGAGGACGTAAGAAGATATACGCAGGCCTGGACGAACGTCCTTGAAAGATACGTGAGGCTTTACCCCGACCAGTGGGTCTGGATACACCAGAGGTGGAAGACAAAGCAGCCGGCTGAGGCCGCTTTGAACTGAAGAGAAAGAATATGAGAAAAACTATTTTATGGTCGATGGTGGTAGTCGCCGCCGCCGGCTCGTTGTGGATGTGCCGGGGGTATTTTCTGACGGATAATAAGCCGGCGGAGGAGAAGGCCGGGGAGGACATCATGGGGTCCGGGGCCCTGGAGCAGAAGATGCTGTCTTTCACCATAGACGGCCGCAGCCCGAAGGGCGCCAGGCAGTGGCACCTGGAGGGCAATTCAGCCGAGATAGTCGGTCAGGACATACATCTCAACGACCTTGTCGCCGTGGCTTACGGTGAGGACACCATCGTTAACCTCACTTCCGACAAAGGCGTATACAGGAAGAAAAAGGGCGAGGTCGAGCTGGTCGGCAACGTTGAGGTCACTTCAGACGGCGGCTTCACCCTCAAGACAGAGAAGGCCATGTGGTCACAGGAGACAAAAGAGATATCCACCGACGTGCTGGTCAATATAACCGGCAAAGGGATGGAGGCCGTGGGCACGGGGGGGATGGCCAACTCCGACGAGAAAAAAGCCAGGCTCGACAGGGACGTGAGCGTTTCGCTGGAGCCGGATACGCAGGTGGATTGCACGGGCCCTCTTGAAGTGGATTATAACGCGAATATCGCCGTTTTCCGGGACGATGTGGAGGTGGAGGACAAGGACGGAAAGCTTTTCGCCGACAAGCTTACGGTCGAGTTCGACCCGGAATCGCGCAAACTCGCCAGGGTGACAGCCGAGGGCAACGTAAAGGTGAAGAGAGGCAAGAGTTACACGATAAGCGAGAAAGCAGTGTACACGGAGAGCACCAAAAGCGCACAGCTTCTGGGCAAGCCCCGCATAATAATAGACCCGGAGGAGCTGTCAGACTTCGATAAGCTGGGCAAGAGCTAGGCAAGGAACGCTAAAGAAAGGCAGACATGCACCTGTTGGAAACGAGGGATCTGGTAAAGCATTACGGCGGCAGGAACGTCGTTAACGAGGTCAGCATAAACGTCAAGCGCGGCGAGGTCGTGGGCCTTCTGGGCCCGAACGGCGCCGGCAAGACGACGACTTTTTACATGGTGACCGGCATAATAAAGCCCGACAGGGGGCACATAATATTCGATAAAAAGGACATAACCCGGCTCCCGATACACCAGAGGGCCCGCTCCGGCATAGGCTATCTTTCTCAGGAGCCGTCGATCTTCCGCAAGCTGACCGTGGAGGAGAACATCATGGCCGTGATGGAGACCCTGGGATTCCCGCGCAGGGAAAGAAGGAGGCAGCTTGACAACCTGCTCAACCAGCTGAAGATAGAGCACCTGCGCAAGAACAGGGCCTACACTCTTTCCGGCGGGGAAAGAAGGCGCCTGGAGATCACGAGGAGCCTGGTGACCAATCCCATGTTCATACTTCTCGACGAGCCGTTCAGCGGGATAGATCCCATAGCCGTCTACGACTGCCAGGAGGTCATCAGGGAGCTGAGGGACATGGGGCTGGGGATACTGCTGACCGACCACAATGTGAGGGAGACCCTGACCATAACCGACAGGTCATACATAATGTACGAGGGCAAGATCCTTATCTCCGGCACCAAGGAAGAGCTTATAAACGACGCGAAGGCAAGGCAGATATACCTGGGGGAGCGTTTCACGCTGTAGCCGGACGGGCCTAAAACCTGTTGAAAAACGGCATGCATAATGTTATATTATTATTTCCCCGTAAGCTGTTTCGAATATATATATCACTTATAAATAGGAAAGGCCGCAAATGGATATCAATATCACCGCCAGGAACATAGACCTGGACAGTTCCCTGAAAAGCTACGTGCACAAGAGGCTGGACAAGATGGAGCGCATGTACAGGAGGATATACAAGTGCGAGGTGGTCCTTGAAGAGGAAAAGGAAAGAAAGAACACCGAGATCATCATGTACCTCAAGAGGAACAGGATCATAGCCAAGGAAAGCTCGCCGGATATCTACGCCTCCATAGATAACGCCACGGAAAGCGTGAAAAAGCAGCTCAGAAGGCTTCACGGCAGGGTATCCTCAAGGAGGCGCAAGGCGATGTTCAGCAAGATCATGAGGCCGGTCGCCCGCTTAAGCGGCCAGGAAGAGGCGCTCTACCCGGAACAGCAGGTCGGCCAGATCTACAAGTCCAACCTCTTCGCCTCGAAGCCTATGCTGCCGGATGAGGCCAAGCTGGAGCTTGATCTGGCGAACAGGATATTCATCATGTTCAAGAACGCGGATACCGGCGAGATAAACGTGCTTTACAAGCGCCATGACGGGAATTACGGTTTGATCGAGCCGAGTTTTTAGCGTGGATGACGGAACAGGACACAAATTATGAAGAGCAGGATAAAAAAACTCAAGGGGGCCTCCAGGCAGATAGACATCGAGATGTCCAGGGAATCCGTGGACCGCGTATTCAATGAGGTGCTCGAGGATATACGCAAGACGGCCAACGTGCCTGGTTTCAGGGCCGGAAAAGCCCCCATGGACATCATCAGGAGGGACTACGGCAAGGACGCTATCGACGAGGTCAAAAGGCGTCTTATACCCCGCGGATACCAGCAGGCGCTCGACGAGCACGTCCTCAGGCCCGTAAGCTATCCCGAGGTGTCGGACGTTTCCATAAACCCGGCGGGATCCCTTCTTTTCACCGCCAGGGTCGATATCCATCCCGACGTCGCGGTCAAGAACTACAAGGGCCTGAAAGTGACGCAGGAAAAGATATCCGTATCCGACGAGGAGGTCGACGAGGTCATCGAGCGCCTGAGGAACATCAACGCCGAGTTCGTGGATCACGAAGGCCCGGTCCGCAAAGGCGATTTCGCCATATGCGACGTAGAGACCTTCGCCGACGGCGAACTGGTGGCGAAAAAGCGTGAGAATATGTGGATAGAGGCGGAAAAGGACGCGTCTCTCCTGGGCATGGGGGAAGACCTCTGCGGCATGAACAAGGGCGACGTGAAGGATATTGACGTCACGCTGCCGGAGAATTACCCCGACAAGAAATACGCCGGCAGGAAAGCGGTCTTCAAGGTCGAGCTGAAGGATATAAAGATCAAAAAACTCCCCGATGTGGACGACGCGCTGGGCAAGAAGCTGGGGAAGGAGACGCTGGCGGAGGCCCGCGATGAGGTCCGGGCGCAGCTTCTGGAAAAAAAGGAGTCCAACGCCAGGGTCAACATGAAGAACCAGATCATGGAGGAACTTCTGAGGAGAAGCAATTTCGACCTGCCTGGTTCCATGGTGGAAAGGCAGCTGAAGGTGCTTATTGAGAGGGCCGAGAACGAGCTTGCCTCCAAGGGCGTGGACAAGCAGACCATAGAGTCCCACAAGGAAAAGCTCAGGGAGCAGCTCCGCAAGGAAGCCGAGAACAAGGTGAGGATATATTTCATACTTGACCGCATAGCGGATATCGAGGAAATAAAGGTGAGCGAAGACGAGATAAAAGACTGGCTGCGCTCGCTGGCAGGCTCATACAACAAGCCTTTTGAAGAGGTGGAGAAATATTACAGGGAACACGATCTTATCGGGGGCTTGCGCGAGCAGCTCAGGGAAGAGAAGACCCTGGATCTTCTTCTCTCCGAGGCTTCGATCAGGCAAAAATAAAAGGAGAGTGAGCATGAGCGTTATACCGATGGTCATAGAGAAAGAGGGCAGGCTTGAGAGGGCTTATGACATTTATTCCCGGCTGCTTAAGGACAGGATCATTTTCATAGGGACCCCGATAGACGATTACGTGGCCAACATAATAGTGGCGGAGCTGCTGTTCCTTCAGATGGAGGACCGCGAGAAGGACATACACGTCTATATCAACACCCCGGGCGGGAACGTGACCAGCGGCCTTTCGATCTACGACACCATGCAGTTCGTGAAGCCCGACGTGAACACTTACTGCGTCGGTCAGGCTTCAAGTATGGGCGCTGTGCTTCTGGCGGCGGGAAGCCCCGGTAAGAGGTACGCGCTTCCCCATTCAAGGATAATGATGCACCAGCCCTGGGGCGGGGTGCAGGGCGCGGCGGCCGATATACACATCCAGGCCAAAGAGATACTCCGGATAAAGGACGAGCTGGAGAACATACTGGCCAGTCATACCGGTCAGCCGCTTGACCGGATAAAGAAGGACACTGACAGGGATCATTTCATGACCCCGCCCGAGGCGAGAGAATACGGCCTTGTGGACGAGGTTATTGAGAACATGCCCAAGAAAGCGGGCTGAGATATGACGCAGTTGCAGAATCAAGCCATAAAAAAGGAGGCGAGATCGCAGATGAGAAAGTACAGGTTATTGTCGCCAGGCCCGACGCCGGTCCCGGAAAAGGTTCTTTTAAAAATGGCCGATACGATCATCCATCACAGGACGCCGCAGTTCCAGGCCGTCTTGAAAGAGGCGCACGAGAAGCTTAAAAAGGTCTTCAATACGGATAATCCCGTAATGATAATGGCTTCCAGCGGATCGGGGGCCATGGAGGCGTCCGTTATAAACCTTCTTTCGAAGGGGGACAAGGCCATAGTCATAAGGGGCGGTAAGTTCGGGGGGCGCTTCGCCGAAATATGCGAGGCTTACGGCGTGGAAGTCCTGGCTTATGACGTGACCTGGGGTGAAGCGGCCGACCCCTCCGTCGTGGCTGAAATGCTCAAGGAAAACCCCGGGGTCAAGGCGGTTTACGGGACGTTGTGCGAGACCTCTACCGGGGTGGTCAGCGATATAGCCGCTATCGGCAAGGTGGTCCAGGGCACCGGCGCGGTGTTCGTGGTGGACGCGGTAAGCGGCCTGGCGGCCGACGAGTTCAAGCCGGACGAATGGGGCGTCGACATTATAGTATGCGGGTCGCAGAAGGGCCTTATGCTGCCGCCGGGGCTGGCTTTTATAAGCCTGAGCCCGAAGGCGGAAAAGCTTCTTGATTCTTCGGACCTTCCGAAATATTATTTCAGCCTGAAAGCGGCCAAGAAGTCTTATGACAAGAACGACACCCCGTGGACGCCGCCCGTTTCGCTGATAAACGGGCTTAACAGCGCGCTGGACATCATACTGTCGGAGGGGTTGGAGAACGTTTTCGCCCGGCACGCCCGGCTGGCGAACGCCACCCGAGAAGCCGTCAAGGCGATAGGTCTGGAAGTCTTCTCGAAGAGGCCCTCCAACGCGGTGACCTCGGTGAAGGTGCCTGAGGGCGTGGACGGCGCCGCTCTCGTCAAGAAGATGAGGGACGAGCAGGGCACTACTATAGCCGGGGGTCAGGCGGCGCTGAAGGGCAAGATATTCAGGATCGCCCACCTGGGGTACATGGACGAGTATGACGTGATCTCGGCCATAGCCGGAGTGGAGATAGTGCTTTCCCAACTCGGTTACGACGTCGAGCTGGGCAAGGGCGTGGGGAAGGCTCAGGAACTTTTGAAATAAATGAGGCCGGATCCATTTCGGGCGAAGCGAGGGATCTAAAAAGATAGAAGGAGAGAAAGATGGCATATAAAGTCCTTGTTAGCGACCCTTTATCAAAAGAGGGCGTCGATATCCTAAAGAGTAACAAGTTCAAGGTCGAGGAGGTCTCCAAGCTTTCCGAGGCGGAACTCGTGAAGAAGATAAGAGGTTTTGACGCCCTTATCGTCAGGAGCGGCACCACCGTGACAAAGAAGGTCATAGACGCCGCGGATAAGCTCAAGGTGATAGGGCGGGCTGGCGTGGGCCTGGACAACGTCGACGTGGCGGCCGCTTCCAAAAAAGGCATAGTGGTGATGAACGCGCCGGCGGGCAACACAGTTTCCACGGCCGAGCACGCGTTCAGCCTCATGCTTGCGCTTTCGAGGAACATACCCCAGGCGAACGATTCCGTCAAGCAGGGCAGATGGGACAGAAAGAAGTTCATGGGCGTCGAGCTTTACGGCAAGACCCTCGGGATAATAGGCCTGGGCCGCATCGGGGCCGAGTTCGCCAAAAGGGCCCTCAGTTTCGGCATGCGCGTGCTTGCCTTCGACCCTTTCCTTTCCGACGAGAAAGCTAAGGCGATCAGCGTCGAATCGGTGAGCTTGGACAAGCTCCTGAAGGAGTCCGATTTTATAACGATACATACGCCGCTTACCGACGAGACGCGCCACCTTCTCAACGATAAGGCCTTCAGGAAGATGAAGAAGGGCGTGCGCATAATAAACGCGGCCAGGGGAGGGATCATCGACGAAAAGGCTCTGGCTTCAGGCATCAAGTCCGGCAAGGTCGCCGGCGCGGCGCTTGACGTTTACGAAACAAAGGCCAAGCCGCCCGTGGACAGCCCCGTGGTCGAGCTTGAGGGCGTTATCACGACGCCTCATCTCGGCGCCTCCACTGAGGAGGCCCAGGTGAACGTCGCCATAGACATGGCAAAGTCCGTTTCCGACGCGCTGCTCGGGAAGGGGTTCCGGAACGCGGCCAACGTCCCCGTCATGGAGACCGAGGCGCTGGAAGCCCTGCAGCCCTACGTGAACCTGGCCGAGCGCCTCGGGTCCATACAGACCCAGCTTGTCGAGGAACCCGTCAAGGGCGTTACCGTGAAATACATAGGCGAGATAGCCAACGAGGACGTGACAGTCGTGACCCGGGCCCTGATGAAGGGCATACTCGACCCCATACTGGAAGAACAGGTCAACTATGTGAACTCCGTCCTTATCGCCGAGGAGCGCGGCATCAAGATAACAGAGAAAAAGACCGCCACGATAACCGATTTCGCCAACCTCATAAGCGTGGAAGTCGATACGGGCAGAAAGAAATACTTCATCATGGGCACTCTTTTCGCGAACAAGGAGCCGCGCATCATAAAGATAGACAAGTTCTACGTCGAGGCGATACCGGACGGCTACATGCTCGTGGTCTCCAACGACGACGTTCCAGGCGTGGTGGGCAGCATAGGTATGGTGCTCGGCAAGCAAGGCATAAATATCGCCGAGATGAGCTTCGGGCGCGTGAAGAAGTCCGGTGAGGCGATAAGCCTTCTGAACGTCGATACGGAGGTCCCCAGGGAAATACTGGCGAAGATAAAGAAGACAAAGAACATCAACGACGTGAAACAGGTCAGGATATAAGATATCCGCCCAGGCGGATCAAAGGAGAAAAAGATGGCGAAAGAAAAGAAGAAGAAGAACCTTATCAAGATCGTGGACGTCACCAACAGGGACGGGGTGCAGACGTCGAGGCTGGGCCTGGCCAAGCTGCAGAAAACGCTCATAAACATCTACCTCAACCAGATGGGCGTCTTCCAGTCCGAGTTCGGGTTTCCCTTCACCCACCATGAGGTGAACTACATAAACGCCAACCTGGAGCTTGCCAGGCGAAAGGTCATCTACCCGATGCGCCTTTCCGGTTGGATCAGGGCTATCGAGGCCGATGTGAACAGGGCCGTCCGCGACACGAAGGTGAAATACGTCAACATGTCAATATCCACCTCGGACCAGATGATCGATCACAAGTTCTCAGGCAGGATGGACAGGGCCGGCGTGATCAGGTCCATGGTCAAGGCGGTCAGGCTGGCTAAAAAGAAGGGCCTCAAAGGCCTCGGCGTGAACGCCGAGGACGCCTCCCGGACGGATATAGATTATCTCGTGGAGTTCGCCCTCGCCGCGAAGGAAGCGGGGGCCGAAAGGATACGCTACTGCGACACGCTGGGCTTCGACGACCCGTTCTCCATTTACGACAGGGTATCAGCCGTGGCCACGGCCGTACAGATACCGATAGAGCTGCACTGCCATAACGACCTCGGCATGGTCGTGGCGGTAACGGTCTCCGGAGCCAAGGCCGCCATAGACAGCGGCGTAGACGCTTACATCAACACCACGGTGAACGGCCTGGGGGAGAGGGCAGGCAACGCCGACCTTGTCAGCTGCATACTCGCCGTCAAGTATTCAAGCGGTTTCAAGAAGGACCCCAAATACAAGCTGGACCCGCGGGTCAACCTGAAGATGGCCTGGAGGATAGCGAAGTACGCCTCTTACGCTTTCGGCGTGCCGATACCCGTGAACCAGGTGGGTGTCGGCGACAACGCTTTCGCGCACGAGTCGGGCATACACGCCGACGGCGCCCTCAAGGACAGGAGGAATTACGAGTTGTACGACTTCGAGGAACTCGGCCGCGGCGAGCCTGATATTATAGAGACCGGCAGGAACATAACGGCGGGCGAGTACAGCGGGATAAAGGGCTTCCGGAACGTTTACAACAAGCTGGAAGTGAAGTTCAAGGACGATAAAGAAGCCACAAGGATACTGGAGCTTGTCCGGTACGCGAACGTGCATACCCAGAAGCCGCTGGTCCGCGACGAGCTTCTCTTTATAGCCAGGTATCCTGATATAGCGAGGCAGATATTCACTATGACACCCTCGAGATAACGCGAGCCGCGGGGAAGGCGGTAATTTTATGGTCCGCTACGGATATAAAACGGTCGTTCTAACGCTGGCTCTGGCTTTCATCTGCGCGGCCGGGCCGGCCGAGGCCAGGGAAAAAGGCGTTCTTATCAGGTGGTGGGAACGTATAACGGGCAGGTCCGTGAACGCTGAGAAAAAGCCCGCCCCCGCGAAAGCCGAAAGGAAAAGCGGGGCATGGGAACCAGCGGTCGCGGAAAAGGCCCCTGCGCCCTCTGTGAAGAAGCCGAAGGTCCTCGTCCCGGTCGAAAAGCCGGAGGCCGTTGTTTCGGCGGAGATGAGCGTGGCCGCCCCGGCGGTAAAGGAAGAGGCGCGGGAGGTCGTGGTCTCGGAGGAAGTGAGCGTGACCGCGCCCCCTGAGCCGGAGGAGCGGAGTGATAAGGCCGTCTTGCAAGTAAAGCCGGTTGAAGAGAAGAAGCCGGTTGAAGAGAAAAGACCGGCGGAGGAGGTCCGGCCGTCCGGGGAGCCCCGGCCCGGAGAGGAAGAAAGGCCAGCTGAGAGAGAGATAGGCATCTCCAGGGAAAAGATGCTTGAGACCATTTACAGGAGGCTTAAGGTTTACTCGGAGATAGTCTACATCGTGCCCGAGCTTTTTATGGAAGAGACAGAGGACGGCGGCAGGGAGTATTATTACGAATCGGCGGCAGTGGGTCGGACGAAGCTTTCCGACCTTGACAAGAAGAAGCTCTACGGCCTGTATGTCAGGGTCAACAACGAGGCTACGAGGATAAACACGGAGAGGCTTATAATGCAGATGCAGCAGCAGGAGCAGCTGAGGCGGAGCATGCAGTCCGTTCCTCGGCAGCCGCCGCAGCCTCCGCCGCAGCCTCCGCAGCCGCCGACGGTTTTTACGCCGCCGCGGCAGCCGGCGCCGCCTCCGCAGCCGCCGGATACGCAGAGAAGGTAGTCTACAAGGAAGGGGAAGATGTCAGAAGTAACGGTTCTTGTGGGAGCCCAGTGGGGCGATGAGGGTAAAGGGAAAGTAATAGACATCCTCACTGAGGACGTCAGTTATATAGTGCGTTACCAGGGCGGTAACAACGCCGGCCATACAGTGGTTATCGAGGAGGATAAATACGTCCTGCATCTTATACCCTCGGGGATACTTCACGAGGGTAAGATATGCGTTATAGGCCACGGGGTGGTGGTGGACCCCAGGGCTCTTATAGAAGAGATAGACCTCCTGGCTTCTAAAGGCATCAAATGCGACGCGCGCCTCAAGGTAAGCGATAAAGCCCACGTCATATTCCCTTATCACAGGAAAATAGACGAGTTGAGGGAAGCCAGGAGGAAAAAAGGCAGGATAGGGACCACTAAAAAGGGTATCGGCCCCTGCTATTCCGACAAGGTCGCGCGCGTGGGCATACGCGTGGCGGACCTGTATGACAAGAAATATTTCAAGAAAAGGCTCAAGAGCAACATAGAGGAAAAGAACACGCTCCTTAAGGACATGTATAAGTTCAAGGGCTTCGAGGCGGACGAGATCTTCGAGGATTACCTGGGTTACGCCGAAAAGCTCAAGAGATACGTGTGCGACTCTACGAAACTTCTGAACGAGGCGCTGAAAAAGGGCGAGTCTATCCTTTTTGAGGGGGCGCAGGGCACCTTCCTCGACGTGGATTACGGCACTTACCCGTATGTGACCTCGTCCAACTCGACGGCCGGGGGCGCGTGCACAGGGGCAGGCATAGGGCCTTCGCGCATCGACAGGGTCCTCGGGGTCGTAAAGGCCTATACCACGAGAGTAGGCGAGGGGCCTTTCCCGACCGAGTTCGGTCCGGGCCTCATGGACAGGATCAGGGAAAAGGGAGGGGAATTCGGCGCGACCACCGGCAGGGCGCGCAGGTGCGGCTGGTTTGACAGCGTGCTTGTGAGGAACTCCGTCGACATAAACGGGATCGATAAGGTTGTTATAACAAAGCTCGACGTGCTCGACGAGTTGAAGGATATAAAGATATGCACATCTTACAGGTACAAGGGGCGGTCGTACCAGAACATACCGGGCGATCCAGGCTTCCTTGAAGAGTGCGAGCCGGTATATGAGGAGCATCCCGGGTGGATGAGCGATACCTCCGGCATAACCTCTTACGAGGAACTGCCCGAGAACGCCCGTAATTATCTCGAGCGGATAAAGAAGTTGATAGGCACTGAGATCATGCTTGTCTCGGTCGGCAAAAGCCGCAAGCAGACTTTTATGTACAGGTAGTTTTTTTTAAAAGGAGGATATCATGCAGGCGAAAAGATCTTATTTGGTGGGTATAGCGGCCCTGGCGGCACTGACCCTGGCGGTCTCGGGATGCGCGGTGAATTTTTACAAGCAGAGCCCGCGCAGCAAGCAGAAGATCAGCGAGCTTAAGTCCAAGATAGACGACCTTGAGACCCAGCGCATGAAGGAGCGCGCGCAGTTCGAGGCGACAAAGCGCATGCTGGAGGAAAAGCTCAGGAGCCAGATAAAGGACGGCAGCATGTCCCTGCAGATGGACGAGCGGGGGCTGGTCATCGTATTGTCCGACGATATCCTTTTTGATTCCGGAAAGGCCGACGTGAAAAAGGACGCTTATCCCACGCTCAACAAATTGGCGGACGTAATAAAGAAGAAGGTCCCAGGCAAGGATATAGGCGTATACGGCCATACGGATAACGTGCCCATAAAACATTCAAAATGGGCTTCCAACTGGGAACTTTCCACCGCCAGGGCCACCAATGTCCTGCATTACCTTGAAAGCCGGGGAGTGTCCGCTAAAAAGCTTTCCGCTACGGGTTACGGGGAGCACAGGCCCGTAGCCACGAACGCCACCGCCGCGGGGCGCGCCAAGAACCGCAGGGTGGAGATAGTCATACTGCCCCAGTTCGAGGAAAAGAGAGAAGACATAAAATAAGCCTGGGGACAGGCCCTGAGGGGAGATCAAAAGGCGGAGAGTAGAAGGTAGAGAAGCGCAGTTCGCTTTCTAGCCCTACTCTCTGTTTTTTTAGAGGTTTTTATGCAGAAGACGCCTAGACACATAGCGATCATAATGGACGGCAACGGCAGGTGGGCGGGAAAAAGGAACCTCCCGCGTATAATGGGGCACAGGGCCGGGGTCAAAGCAGTCGATATTATAACCGAGGCCTGCGTCCGTCTCGGCATAGAGGCGCTGACCCTTTATACGTTCTCGACCGAGAACTGGAAGCGTCCGAAAAAGGAAGTGGACGCCCTGATGGAGATGCTGCAGAAGAACCTCAAGTCCAACCGCGACAAGATGGTCGGTAATAACATCAGGTTCAACGTGATAGGGCGGCTGGGAGAACTGCCGCCGCCTTTGAAAAAAGCCCTTGATGAGATGATGAGGACGACAAAAGACAATACCGGGATGGTGCTCACGCTGGCCTTGAACTACGGCGGGAGGCAGGAACTGGTGGACGCGTTCAAGGCGGCCTGCGCGGAGGCCGAAGAAAAGCGCGCGGACGTTTCCTCCTGGAAGACCGAGGACATCGAAAGTTTCCTTTACACGCGCGGGCTCCCTGACCCGGACCTCGTGATCCGGACCAGCGGGGAGATGAGGCTCAGCAATTTCCTGCTCTGGCAGTCGGCTTATTCGGAGCTGTACGTGACTGAAACCCTCTGGCCCGATTTTACCCCGGCCGAGCTCGATAAAGCCTTAAAGGACTTCGCCGGGCGGGAGAGGAGGTTCGGTGGGTAAACTGCTGCAAAGGACGGCGGTAAGCGCGGCCCTCATCGCGATAGTGGCGGTGGTCGTATATATTTTCCCGAACTGGCTTTTCTGCCTTGTTGTCGCGCTTTTCGTGGCCGCCGGCCAGCTCGAGTTCTTTAAAATGGCGGAGAAGAGGGGCGTATTCGTCTACAAGTATTTCGGCACGGTCGTGGGCAGCCTTATCCCGGTGGTCATATTCATAGGCTACGGCATGCCCCAACTCAAGAACATGGAGCCGCTGCTTATAGTAGTGGCCAGCCTTTTCGCGTTCATGCTCCAGCTTATAAGAAAAGACAACGCAAGGGACCACCTTGTGAGCATGGCCCTCACGCTTTTGGGGCTTTTTTATATTGGATGGTTCTTTTCCTTTTTCGTGAAGCTCAAGTTCCTTTACAACGGGGCGAACCTGGTGGCGTTCCTGATAATAGTGACCAAGAGCGCGGATATCGGGGCGTATCTTGTGGGAAGCAGGTTCGGGAAAAAGGAGCTCATACCGAGGATAAGCCCGAAAAAGACAAAAGAGGGCACCCTGGGCGGCATAATGCTGAGCCTTGCGCTCTCGGCCGGCCTGGGCGGTTTTTTCACAGGTTTTTCCCTGCCGCATCTTTTCGTGCTCGGCGTATTGCTGGCTACGCTCGGCCAGGTGGGCGACCTGGCGGAAAGCCTTATTAAAAGGGATTGCGGGGTCAAGGACTCGGGCTCGCTTATGCCGGGCATAGGAGGCGCGCTGGACCTGATAGACAGCCTTCTGTTCACGGCGCCCGTTTTCTATTTTTACGTGAAGACGTTTTAACGGCTGAAATGAAGAACATCATACTTCTAGGATCGACCGGATCGGTCGGCAGGAACGTGCTGGATGTGGCAAGGCGTTATCCAGACAGGTATCGTATCGCCGCTTTGTCCGGCAGGGGAAACATAGAGCTTCTGGCGGAACAGGCGGCTGAATTCAGGCCGTCGACCGTCGCCGTCGGCGACGAGGCCCTTTATCCCAGGCTTAAAGAAATACTGCCCGCGGGAACGGACGCCGCCGCCGGAGTGGACGCGCTTGAGGGGCTGGCCGGCCGCGGGGACGCGGACATGGTCTTTATCGCCATTTCCGGGACAGCGGCCCTGCGGCCCCTTGTGGCGGCTTTGAAGGCCGGGAAGACCGTCGCCCTGGCAAGCAAGGAGCCCGTGGTCAGCGCGGGCATGGTGATCAGGAAACTGGCGGATGAGAACTCGGCGCTTATACTCCCGGTGGACAGCGAGCACAGCGCTGTGATGCAGTGCCTTTCCGGCAGGTCGGCGAAAGACGTCAGGACGCTGTACATAACCGGAAGCGGCGGACCTCTAAGAAGCACCCGGCCGGAGGAATTCGATTCGCTTCCTATAGAGCGCATACTCGACCACCCGAAGTGGAAGATGGGGCCCAAGATAACAGTCGATTCCGCCACCCTCATGAACAAGGGGCTCGAGGCGATAGAGGCGAGGTGGCTTTTTGACGTTCCTCCGGAGAAAATAAAGGTGATCATACATCCGGAAGCCATAGTCCATTCGATGGTGGAGTTCGCCGACGGCACGGTCAGCGCCTGCATGTTCAGCCCCGATATGAGGTTCCCGATCCTGAAAGCGCTTTCCCACCCGGAGATAGTGGAGAGTTCTTTCCCCAGGGTGGATCTCGCGCGCGACGGAAAGCTGACGTTCTACGCCCCGGATACAGACAAGTTCCCCGCTCTCGCTCTGGCGTATTCGGCCATGGACGCTGGGGGGACGATGCCCGCGGTCCTTAACGGGGCGAACGAGACGGCCGTAAAACTGTATCTAGAGGGCAGGATAGCGTTCAAGGATATTATCACGATCGTGAGCGACGTGATGGGCATGCATGTGAACATAAAAGAACCGGCGCTTGAAGATATTCAAAACGCCGAAAAATGGGCGTCCGAGGAGGTGTTGAGGTTTTGTTGACGATACTGGTGGTTTTAGCTGTTTTCAGCCTGCTCATACTTATGCATGAGGCGGGACACCTGATCGCGGCCAAGAAGTGCGGCGTGAGGGTCGAGACGTTCTCCCTGGGTTTCGGGAAGAGGATCTGGGGAGTGAAAAAAGGAGATACTGATTACAGGATATCGCTGCTCCCTTTCGGGGGGTACGTTAAGATGTCCGGGGAGGACCCTTCCGAGGCCGAGGGCAGGGAGTGGGAGCTCTCTTCCAAACCGGCCGGCAAGCGTTTCTGGATAATGGCATCCGGGGCGATAACCAATTATATATTCGCTTTTGCGCTTTTCAGCGTGATATTCATGGTGGGGGTCCCGACCCTCTCCAATGAGGTGGGGCAGCTGCTCAAGGGGTATCCCGCGGAAAAAGCCGGCATAGAAGTGGGAGATAAGATACTTTCAATAAACGGCCGGAAGACCGAGTACTGGGAAGACATCGTGGAGGTCATAGGCAAAGAGTCAAAGAAGGGCGGTCTCCTGGACCTCGAGATAGAGCGCGGCAAGGGACGGATAGACTTCAAGGTCAGCCCGGATATATCGACCGTCACGAATATTTTCGGGCAGAAGATATCAAGGCCGCTGATAGGAATAGCGCCGCGGAACAAGGTGACGCCAGTTTCTTACGACCCCCTCAGGGCGGTATATTACGGGGGTAAAAGATTAATAGCGCTTACGGGCCTTACCTACAAGGGGATATGGCTGCTGCTCACGGGCGGGATGCCGGTGAAGACGTCCGTATCGGGCCCCATAGGGATAGCGCACCTGATGGGCCAGGCTGCGCGGCTGGGGATAGTGCCCCTTTTGATAATAACGGCGCACGTGAGCATGGCGCTGGCCATTTTCAACCTCCTGCCGTTCCCGGTCCTGGACGGGGGGCATATTATTTTCCTGGGGCTTGAAAAGCTCCGGGGCAGGCCGCTGAGCGTCAGGACGCAGGAAGTGATAACCCAGGCCGCTCTGGTGCTTCTGATAGCTTTCGCGGTGTTCGTGAGCTGGCAGGATATTTTGAAATTCACACCCCTGGGCGGAAAATGATACACAGGAGAAAGACCAGGACGGTAAGCGTCGGAAATGTCATGATCGGGTCGGGGCATCCCGTGAGCGTACAGTCCATGACCAAGACGGATACGGCCGAGGTCAGGGCGACGGTCGACCAGATACACGAGCTGGAGAACGCGGGCTGCGAGATAGTCCGGGTGGCGGTCAAGGACCCGGGCGCGGCCAGGGCCATATCCGACATAAAGTCCGAGGTGTCTATACCCCTGGTAGCGGATATACATTTCGACTGGCGCCTGGCGGTCGAGGCGGCAGCGCGCGGAGCTGATAAAATAAGGGTAAATCCCGGGAACATCTACAAGAAGGACGAGGTCGACAGGGTAATAGACGCCGCCGCTTCAGCGGGCATACCCGTGAGGATAGGCGTCAACTCGGGATCCCTTAAAGGTGGAGGCGCGCCGGCCGGGAAACTGCCCCGCAGGATGGCCGACAGCGCCCTGGAATACCTGGAATTTTTCAGGAAAAAAGATTTTAACGATATAATCATATCGCTTAAAGCGTCGGAAGTCCCGGCTACCGTCAAGGCCTACGAGCTGCTGGCCGCTGAATGCGAATACCCCCTGCATATAGGCGTTACCGCCGCGGGGTTGCCGGAAGAAGGCATTGTAAAGTCCAGCATAGGCATAGGATCGCTTCTCATGAAGGGTATAGGCGACACGGTAAGGGTATCGCTCACCGGCGATCCCGTTCTGGAGGTCAGGTCGGCCAGGCGCATACTTACCGCCGTCGGATCGAGGAATTTCGGCCCGCAGATAATATCATGCCCTACCTGCGGGAGATGCCAGGTGGACCTCGTATCGATAGTTAAAGAACTGGAGAAGCAATTGCAGCAAGATACTAGATACAAGATACAAGATACCGACAAGCAGCTTATAATAGCAATAATGGGCTGCGAGGTCAACGGCCCCGGCGAGGCCAGGGACGCGGATATCGGCATAGCCTTCGGCAGGGACAGGGGGGCAATATTCGCCCACGGCGAGGTGATAAAGACGGTGCGGGTGGACGAGGCCCTCAGCGAGCTTTTAAAGATGATAAGAGAGGAGATATAGATGAGGTGGAGCAAGACCTTCATACCGACACTGAAAGAGGACCCGCAGGACGCGGAGGCCGCCAGCCATAAGCTTATGGTAAGGGCCGGCCTCATAAGGCGCCTCAGTTCCGGGGCGTACATCTATCTTCCGGCCGGGCTCAAGTCGCTTAAAAAAGCCGAGAGCATAGTCCGTGAGGAGATGGGCCGTTCGGCCGCGGTGGAGCTTTTGATGCCGTCGCTGCAGCCGCCCGAGCTCTGGAAAAGGACCGGCCGCTACGACGATATAGGCGAGGTCATGATCAAGTATACCGACAGGCACGGCAAGGAAGTGGCCCTGGGCCCCACGCACGAGGAGGTCGTGACCGACCTGGTCTCCCGAGAGGTCAGGTCATATAAGGACCTGCCCCTGACACTTTACCAGATACAGACGAAATTCCGCGACGAGGTGCGGCCGCGCTTCGGCGTCGTGAGAAGCTGCGAGTTCCTCATGAAAGACGCCTACAGCTTTGACGTGGACGCCGAGTCCATGGAGAGAAGTTACAAGACGATGTACGACGCTTATTGCCGCATATTCGACCGCTGCGGGCTTTCATACCTTCCGGTAGAGGCGGATCCGGGCCTCATGGGCGGGACGGTCTCTCACGAGTTCATGGTGCCGACGGACATCGGCGAGGACAGGATAGTCGTGTGCCCTTCCTGCGGCTACGCGGCAAGCACGGAGGTCGCGGCCGTGAAGGCTTCCGCCGCCGCCGGACAGTCGACGGATCCTAAGAGCCCGGAAGAGGTCAGGACCCCCGGGGCCAGCACGGTCCAGGACGTCAGCGCTTTTCTGAAGGTGAAGCCTTCGGACCTCATAAAAACGCTTATATACGTCGCGGACGGCGAGGCTGTCGCTGTCCTGATACGCGGGGACCATGAAGCCAACGACGCCAAGATAAAAAGGCATTTAGGAGCCAGGTCGCTGGAACTCGCGAACGAGAAAAAGGTCGAGGAGGTCACAGGCGGGGCGATGGGGTTTTCGGGCCCTGTGGGCCTTTCCCTGAGGATAGTTGCCGACAATGCCGTGCGGAACATGGCGCATGCCGTTACGGGCGCCAACGAGAAGGACAAGCACCTCCGCAATGTCGATCCCGGCAAGGATTTCAGCGTCAAGGAATGGATAGACGCCCGGGTAATAACAGCCGAGGATCCCTGCCCGAAGTGCGGTTCCGGCATAGAGCTGAAATACGCGATAGAAGTGGGGCACACCTTCAAGCTGGGCACGAAATATACAGAGCCGCTTAACGCGATGTTCCTGGACGACAACGGAAAACAGCGGCCCATTATCATGGGCTGTTACGGCATCGGCGTCAACAGGATACTGGCCTCGCTCATAGAGACAAGCCACGACGCCGACGGCATAATATGGTCAAGGGCCCTCGCCCCGTATGAAGCGGTCGTGATACCGGCGAAGAAAGAGGACGAGAAGATCAGCCGTGAAGCGGAGCGGGTTTACGCCGAACTCGCACAGGCCGGCGTCGACGTCATCCTTGACGACAGGGACAAGTCCGCGGGCGTCAAGTTCAAGGACGCGGACCTTGTGGGCTTCCCGTTCCAGGTCATCATCGGCAAAAAAGGCATGGAGACCGGCAGCGTAGAGGTAAAGACCCGCTCCGCCGCCAAGCCCGAATTCGTAAAAAAAGAAAACCTCCTCGGAACCATGAAAGGGGACGTTTCCCCTCCACAAAACAAATTATAAATAAAGAACTTATGAGGTATCATAAAAGTTTTTTAAGTAAAATAAATCATGGCAAAAAACTTTTTCGTTAAATCGTAACCACAAATAAATGAAGGAGATGCATGGAGGGGAAACGTCCCCAGAAGAGAAGGGTTTTGTTCGTGTGTGTGCATAACGCGGCGAGGAGCCAGATGGCGGAGGCTTTTTTGAACGATCTGGCGGGGGATTCATTTTCAGCCGAAAGCGCCGGCCTTGAGCCGGGTCAGCTCAATCCGATTGTGGTGGAAGCCATGAGGGAAGAGGGTATAGATATATCCGGGAACGCCACCAAGAGCGTCCAGAGCATGCTTGACGAGGGCAGGACCTATGACCATGTCATCACTGTATGCGATGAGTCCAGCGCGGCGAGATGCCCTGTTTTTCCCGGCGATGCCCTCCGTTCGCACTGGAGTTTCGACGATCCGTCTAAGTTCACAGGTTCGGAGCAGGAGAAGCTGGAAAAGATAAAAGTCGTCCGGGACCAGATAAAACACAGGCTCGAAAGATGGTTAAAGGAGGAGCGGTAAAGGTGGCGATAGAGCTGCGGACAAGACTGATCGATACCCTCCAGCGGGCGCCGGGGGTCAGGAGCTTTCGTTTTGAAAGGCCCGGGAACGCGGGATTCAAGGCGGGGCAGTATTTTTTGCTGACGATTAACGTTAACGGGAAGCCGGCTACCAAGCCTTTTTCCTTTTCCAGCTCCCCGACGGAAAAAGAGCACCTTGAGTTCACGAAGAGGCTCACCGGAAGCGATTTTTCCAACGCCCTTTTAAACCTTGAAAAAGGCGATGAGGTCAAGATCAAGATGCCTCTTGGCGAGTTCACGCTCGACAAAGCAGGGGAAAAAATAGCTTTTCTCTCCGGAGGCATAGGCATAACGCCTATAAGGAGCATCTGCAAATACGCCGCAGACACAAAACAGCCGGTAGACATAGTGCTTCTTTACGGCAATAATACAGAGCGGGATATAGTCTTCAGGGATGATCTCGATGCGATGAGCAGGGATAACGGCAGCTTAAGGGTGGTCTACACCCTGACCTGCCCCGACGGCGTGGAAACGGAATGGGGCGGCTGCCGCGGGTTCATAAACAGGCAGATGATAGAGCGCGAAGTGCCCGATCTTTCGGAAAGAACGTTCTATATCTGCGGGCCCCCGGGGATGGTCGCGGCTATGGAGGATGTACTTAAGAAAGATATGGGTATTCCCCCAGAACGGGTGGTGCTGGAGCAGTTCATGGGATATAAAAATTGACCTTGATATGAAAAGAGGGGAGAGATAGAGATGTCGAATATATTCAAATGCGGGATGGCGGCGGCGGTCATGCTAATGCTTTGGGCGGGGGCTTCGGAGGGCCAGGAAGGCAATGTGGAGAAGGAATACTGGAATGACGGCAAGGTAAGGGAAGTAAAAAGGATCGGCCCGAACGGCGATCCCGCCGAAATAAGCTATTACAGGGAGGACGGGACCCTGGAACAGCACGAGAAGTTCGATAACAAGGGCCATAAGATAGAGATAAGTTATTACAACGAGCAGGGGGAGATGCGCGAGAACGCCGACGGATGGGCGGCCGTCAAGTTCAAATACCGCGATGGGGTAATGCGCCGGGAGGACTATTACGGGGCCGACGGCAAACTCAAGGAACAAAAGAGATATGATCCCGAAGGCAACCTCGTGGCCAAAAAGTACGTGGGGGACGACGACATCATGCCCGCTGAGGAATACGAGCCCGTTCCCCCGATCCTGGGATACGAACAGATCGAATATGATGACGCGTCCGGACGCCCGGAAGGGATCACCGCCATGGACCGCGAAGGGGACCCGTGGGGGTCCACTTGGGATGACGACTGGGAGCTGAGGGACTCCAGGGGCGAAGATTAAGGCCGGGATCTTCCGGTCTTACCCGATATTCCTTGACAAGCTTATATTATTATATTAAAATCACATACAACCTGAGTTATTTCAAACAAGTGGGCCAGGTGCCCACTTTTTTTATTCCAGAAGGAGCCGTCATGGGAGGCATGATACCCGAAGATCTTGACATATATATACACGGCCAGGCCGAGAGGTCAGGCTACCAGGTGGTAGATATATCCACGCGGGGCGGCAAGGGCACCTTTTTTGAGGTGACCCTGGACAAGGAAGGCGGCATAAGCCTTGATGAGTGCGGCGAATTCAACAGGAACGTCTCGGCATGGATAGACAGCCGGAACCTGTTCGACGGAGGGTACACTCTGGATGTATGTTCTCCCGGCCTGGACAGGATCTTAAAAAGCCGGGGCGATTTCGCCTGGGCCGCCGGCAGGCAGGTACAGGTCACCACGCATCAGCCCGTTGAGGGGGAAAGCCTTCTGACAGGCAAGCTTGTTGAGGGGAACCTTGAGGATGGTGTCACGCTGGAGCTGGACGGCGGCGGCAAAGTGCGTATCGACAGCGGGAACATAGCCAGGACCAGAATGCACGCGGCCATATAAGCCGTCGCTTTAAGAAATGGAGATAAACAGATGAACGGAGAATTTTTAGTAGCCCTTGAAAGGATAGAGAGGGAAAAGGGGATCAGCAAGGAAGTCCTCTTTGAGGCCATAGAGAGCGCCCTCGTGAGCGCGGCCCGCAAGGTAATAGACGATCCGGACGTGGACAAAGAGGATATAACCGTCTCAATGAACAAGGAGACGGGCGAGATAAAGGTGTTCGCCGAGGGAGAGGAGGTCGAAAGCGACCGCTTCGGCCGTATCGCCGCCCAGACCGCGAAACAGGTTATCATACAGAAGATCAGAGAGGCGGAGAGAGACGTCATATACGACAAGTACACCAAAAAAGTGGGCGGTATCATCAGTGGATCGGTGCACAGGTTCGAAAGGGGTAATATCATCGTCGAGCTTGACGACACCGAGGCCGTCCTGCCCAAATCTGAACAGCTGCCGAGAGAGAGGTTCCGCCAGGGCGAGGGCGTGAGGGCTTTTCTTCTAAAAGTGGAAAGAGGCTCCGGAGGCCCGGAGATAATACTTTCCCGTTCGGACTCGGGATTCGTCAGGAAGCTTTTCGAGCTCGAAGTCCCTGAGATATCGCAGGGAATAGTGGAGATAAGGTCGCTGGCCAGGGAGGCGGGGGAGAGGACGAAGATAGCCGTCTATTCAAAGGACGAAAAGGTGGACCCGGTAGGCGCCTGCGTCGGCATGCGCGGTTCGCGCGTGCGCGATATAGTCAAGGAGCTGCACGGGGAGAGGATCGATATAGTAAGGTGGGACGACGATATAAGAGAGTACCTGCAGGCGGCGGTCAGTCCCGCCGAGATATCCAAGATGGTCATAGACCGGGAGAATAACACTATAACGCTCACGGTCCCCAAGGACCAGCTTTCCCTGCTTATCGGCAAGAAAGGCAGGAACATAAGGCTGGCTTCCAAGCTCCTGGACTGGGAGCTTGTGGCCGAGTCGGAGGCGGAACAGGTCGATATCCCGGCGGCGAACGTTAATGGTATAGGCAAGAAAACCCTTGAAGCGCTGGAAAGCGCGGGGTACGATGATCTTGAAAAGATCATAGCGGCGGGCGCCGCGTCCCTGACCGAGCTTGAGGGTATAGGCGAAAAGACGGCGCAGAAGATAATCACGGCGTGCGAGGGGACCAAGGCGGCTTTCCTGGAAGAGAAGGCGAAGCTGGAAGCCGAGGCCGCGGCGAAAGCGGAACAAGCGGCGCAAGAGGCCCCGGAAGAGCCGGGTGAAAAGCCTGCGGAAGAGGGTCAAGAAGAGAAGGCTGAAGGATCTGCTGAAGAGGCTCCGGAAGAGCCGGAAGAACCTTCCGAAGGGCAGGCCGAAGAAACGGCGGAAGAGCCCGAAGAAGAGCCGGCCGGGGAAGCCGCGGAAGAGCCCGAAGAAGAGCCGGCCGGGGAAGCCGCGGAAGAGCCCGAAGAAGAGCCGGCCGGAGAAGCCGCGGAAGAGCCCGAAGAAGAGCCGGCCGGGGAAGCCGCGGAAGAGCCCGAAGAAGAGCCGGCTG
>Ga0272441_10001707_pt1 | contig 46272 bp, 37 predicted proteins | sample SSMProp6N_FD_193582 | JGI IMG/M metagenome (GOLD analysis project Ga0272441, IMG submission 193582) | Marine sediment archaeal communities from Little Sippewissett salt marsh, Falmouth, MA, United States - SSM-Prop-6N | ecosystem: Environmental > Aquatic > Marine > Wetlands > Sediment ... | reverse complement strand
CCAACCGCTTAATAAGAGAAGGCAAATTAGCGCAGGCGAAGAAAGAGCTGACGGGAACACTCAGCATAGTAAAACAAAAGATCACCTCATATGAGAACGAAGCAAAGAATTTGGTATCCGCGAATCGGGAGCGTGTTGCCAGAGTATATAGTAGAAGAGCATCAGTATTAAGCAGGATAGAAAACAAAATCAACCAATTACTGGAAAAGATAGCGACATTAGAAGAGGCAGCTAGAGTTAAGAAAGCAAAAGAAGAATCCGAATATTATACAGAACAAGGTTTTGAATATTTAAGAGCAGAAGATTTTGGCAAAGCTAAGACAAGTTTCCAGAAAGCGCTGGAGATATTACCCGGCAATCGTCAAGCAGAGGCAGGTTTAGCGAGGACACAGCGCGAGCGCGAGCGGTCAATAGCAGGGCAGGTAAACGAGCTATTGAGAGAAGCGCGCAGTGATATACGGCAGGAAGCATTTGACCGGGCGCAGAGGAAGTTGCAGGAAGTATTAAGACTTGAGCCGGGCAACAGCCAAGCTAAAGATTATTTACAGGATATAGCGCAGAAGAGACGCATCAAAGCCGAGGAAGAAGCAGAAGCGCGGCGCATCAAAGCCGAAGAAGAACAGATGGCGATGATGCAGGAATTCGAGAAGGACACGCAGGAATCAGTAGAAGTATCCAACCGCTTAATAAGAGAAGGCAAATTAGCGCAGGCGAAGAAAGAGCTGACGGGAACACTCAGCATAGTAAAACAAAAGATCACCTCATATGAGAACGAAGCAAAGAATTTGGTATCCGCGAATCGAGAGCGTGTTGCCAGAGTATATTATAAAGGAGCATCAGTATTAAGCAGGATAGAAAACAAAATCAACCAATTACTGGAAAAGATAGCAGATCTGGAAGAGAAGGTGGTGACACCAAGAAAAGTAGAGCGCAAAGAAAGAGATGATTATGTAAAAAAGGAACAACAACTTGAAAAATCAAACGAATTGATAGATAATGGAATCCAATATTTGGAAAATAGGCAGTTTAATAAGGCTAAATCCGCTTTTAAAAAGGCTGTAGATGTTGCTCCTGTTGATAAAAAGTCTCAAGTAGAAAAGACAATAGAAGACAAGGTTTCCGCTTTTTATGCTTCCAGTAAAATTGAGGACAGAAAAACTGTAGAAGACAAAGTTTCTTCCCGTGAGTTCGAGAATATAAAGGCAATAAATATGTATATATCGAAAGGGATTGAATATCTCAACAATAAAGAATTCGAGAAGGCAGAAGAGTTATTCAACGCGGCACTTGAAATTGAACCCCAAAATAGAAAAGTTAGAGACTATTTACAAAAACTACAAATAGCCAGATTAGAATATGAAAATATTAAGTTATTGGAGCAAAAAGGTATAGAATCTGAAGGTAACGAATTGAGACGTGAACAGTTAGAAGAAAGTATTAATGAATCAATAGAACGAATCAAGGCAAAATTGGAAGAGATAGAATAAATTTGGAAAGGGAGAATTAAGAATGAAACGGGAAATTAAAAAGTGTTTTGGGGTTTTTCTTATGTTTTTAATTGTTGTGAGTACAGTTTGTTTATATAACTATCTATATGCACAGGAAAATGTTGATATAACAAATTTAGAGCGCGTGCAAGTTATTTTGGATGAAGGGTTTAAATATTTGCAGGCAGATTCTTTGGCAAGCGCAAAAATTAAATTTGAAGAGGCTTTGGAGATTGCTCCAGAAAAGATGAGAGGAGAAATCAAAAAACTTATAGATAGTATTGATAGCGCAATAGCAAAAAGGGAAGGTTTGGCAGCAGGTGTCTTAGGAAAAAGCGAAGAAGAAGCCAAGAGAATTTCCGAATTACAACAGAATATTCTCCAATTCGAAAGAGAACAGAAAAAATTGACATATATGACTCAAGGCAATTCTTATTACAATCAAGGCGAATACGAAAAAGCGATTGCTGAATTCAATAAGATTTTGGCGATTTATCCTCAAGATAGGGATGCTATCTCCAGCATAGAAAAAACTAATTTGGCAATCAAAAAGGCACAGAAAGTGGAAGCAAAGAAAATACAGGATTACTGGGAAAATGCCAAGAGTTTTGCCCGCTCCAAAAAGTATGACAAGGCAATAGAAGAACTTGAAAAATTACTTGCTGTGAGTCCAGCTGCGGGTAGAGAAACATTGGAATATATAGAAGAGATAAACTTATATAAAGCACAGATGAATGAATACAAGAGGCTGCAGGATATAGTGGATAAAGGGAAAGAACGGCTGAAAGATAAAGAATATGATGAAGCAATCGAATTATGGCGGCAGGTTTTAAAAGAGAAAAAAGATTATCCCGAGGCGGAATTGTTAATTGCGGAAGCGGAGTTTAATAAAGCAAAAGATGAAGGTAAAATTGTTGAAGGAAAATATAAGGCCGCCAGAGAAGAAAAGATGTTGGAGATTGACAAAGCCTTTGTTCCTATTATCGGCGGTTCGGAGAAAGAAGTAAAGAAACAAGTTGAGGTTGACGAAGAACTTTTAGCCATAGAAAAAATTAAAACAATACTGAAAGACAAAAAGGTTACGCTTGAATTTATTGACGCAGATTTAAGGGGAGTTATTATATTTCTTTCAAGGCAGAGCGGCGTAAATATGATGGTTGACGAGGCTATATTTCAGGCAGTGACTGCTCCTGCGGCTGGAATGGCTGCAGCGGGCCCTGATATGCGGGGAGCCCCCGGCTTAGCGGCAGAAACGGCAGCGACGGCAGTAACTACTTATAATGTTACGGCTTCTTTAAGTAATATGCCTCTCTCGGATGCGTTGGCTTTGATACTTCGTCCCCGCGGTTTAGATTATGAAATATATCCTAATGTTGTTTGGATATCTTCACAGGATAGAATTGCTAATGTTCCGATAGAGACGCTTGAAACAAGAATTTTTGACCTGCAGTTTGGAGGGCCCTTCCGAGGGCAAATTAGGCCGGAACCTTTGCAACTTGAAACAATTACATTTGGAGAAGGCGGAGGATGAGGAGGTTAGAAAGTTTATGTCAAAAGAAAAAACAAAAATAGGAGTGTAATTTCGATGAGAATGAGACTATGGTTAATAGGTGTAATATTAATTTTGTTGACGGCTTTTCCCATAGAAAAAAGTTTTAGCCAACAAGCGGCTCCTACGGGGCAAGCAGGCACTGCGGCGGGTATTACGAGTATGGAAGCCGATGTAACGGGTATCTCACCGACAGGAATAACTACAGAACTTTCTGGAGCAAATATTATACAAGTTCTCACTCAACTTGTTCCCCAGCCGCCGGGTGCTTCTATAGTAATTGTTCCAGGACATAATAAATTAATAGTCAGGAATACGCCGTCAAACTTGAAAAAAATGGAAAAGTTCATAGAAGAACTCGGTACTCCGCCCCAGGTTTCTATAGAAGCAAAATTTGTTGTTGTAGGCGAAGAAACATACAGAGATTTGGGATTAGAGTGGAACAGTTTGAACTTTAATTGGGCAAACCCTATCGGAAGAACCGAAAGATATTCGGGACTCTCTACACCTGGAAATCAGGTCCCATGGTCGTATGACACGATTACCGGTTCAGTTACGAATGCTGCGAGTATAACACCGCCTCCTCATGTGACCGGTGGGGGATTTCAGATTGCTTATAGGTCATTCAATTATCCGGAAATTCAGGCGACACTTTATATGCTTTCAACAAGGTCTGATACAAAGTTTTTATCTGCTCCTACAATAACAACCTTAAATAATGAACCGGCGGTCATAAGATTCGTAAAGAGTATAAATTTCTTTGAAGACGTCGAAATCGAGACGGAAGTAGATGAAAATACTGATATCGTCACGACTAACTATGACTGGACATTTACGGAACGTGACATCGGGATAGTATTGTATGTAAGTCCCATCGTTATCAAACCCACTAAATCTGTCAGATTGTTTTTACAGCCGGTTGTAAGTGATATTGAAGGTGAGGATGCTTTTACTTTGTTTGTGGTAGACGGCCAGCCGTTTAACGCTGCCCTTCCGCGATTTGTGAGTAAGGACGCAACTACCAATGTTAATGTTTATGACGGCGCCACAATTGTTTTGGGCGGGTTGATGAGCGAAAATGCTACGGAAATAATATCCAAGGTGCCTTTTCTTGGGGATATTCCTGTTATTGGCAAAGCGTTTTTTCAAAGACAAGCAAAATCTACGGAAAAACAACACTTGTTGATATTTATAACGGTAAATGTTTTGGATTCACAAGGCAATCCCTATTTTGCAAAAGGTTAGAATTTGATAGAAGCTTCACCGGCACAAAATAAAGAGCTTTATTTGCTTGACGCAAGTTCCTATCTTTATCGCGCTTTTCACGCTTTGCCCAAATTTACGACTAAAGAAGGTTTTCCCACAGGTGCTATTTACGGATTTGTGAGGATGTTGCTGGCGCTTTTGGAGAAAAAGAAGGTAGAGTATACGGCTGTTTGTTTCGATAGCAAAGCCCCGACTTTTAGGCATAAAGCGTTTCCGGATTATAAAAAAAATCGTCCTCCGATGCCTGATGATTTGGGCTTGCAACTACCTAAAATAAACCAGATTATTGACGCTTTTCGCTTGAAATGTTTCAGATTAGACGGTTATGAAGCGGATGATATACTTGCCACTTTAGCTTGGAAGTTCAAAGATGATTTTGAAAAAGTATTGATTATCACTTCCGATAAAGATATGCTGCAGATCGTCAGCGATAGAATAAATGTTTTAAGTTCTTCGAAAAAAGAGGTTCTATTAGACCCAAAAACAGTCAAGGAAAAAATGGGCGTTTACCCCGAAAAAATCGCGGACCTGCTTGCATTAATCGGCGATTCGGTGGATAATATACCAGGAGTTTCCGGGATAGGGGAAAAGACAGCCAAAATTCTTCTTGATGAGTTTGGTTTTTTGGAAGATGTTGTTGCTTCTGCGGATAAAATAAAAAACAAAAAAGTATCGGAAAATTTAAAGTCCGAGTCTTCTCTTGCATTAAATAATAAAAAATTACTGCTTTTAAACAAAAATATCCCGATAGAAATCAGCGCAGAGGAATTAAAAGTTAAATCTCCGGATTGGACGTGTTTAAATAAGATATTCGGAGAGTTGCAGTTTAAAAATCTGGTTAAACAAATTCAACCTACTCTTTTTTCTTGAAGTGGGATGACTCTGTTCATTGTATATATAATATCCAAATACAACTGATTCCCCAATAATACAAGGGAATTTTCAAGTGAAAATAATTGCGATTACCGGCGGCGTTGCCACAGGGAAGACTACAGTTGCGAAGATTCTCGCCTCACTTTTAAAAACAGATGTAATAGACGCGGACGAAATTGTTCATGAATTCCTTGTTCCCGGAACGAAAATATATAAAAAAATTGTTCGAACTTTTGGGGAAAAAATACTGGGGAAAGATACCCGTATAAATAGAAAAGCATTGGGGCAAATTATCTTTAGCGATATTTCTCAAAGAAGAAAATTGGAGAGAATCATACATCCTGCGGTTAAAAAGGAAATAAAAGAGAAATTAAGAAGATTTCGTAAAAAAGGCTTTAAATGGGCGGTAATGGATATTCCCCTTCTTTTTGAAGCAAAGATGCAGCAGGCAGCCGATAAAGTGGTCGTTGTTTTAAGAAATCGCGATTTGCAGATAAAAACTTTACGCAAAATGAAAAAATTATCTTTAAAAGAAGCCAAAGAGAGAATTAATTCGCAGTTGCCTTTATCCGAAAAGACAAAAAGTGCGGATTTCGTGATTGATAATAACGGTGAGATTCAAAATACAAAAAAACAGGTAGAAAAAATATTTTGGAGTCTTCAAAATGTGCGTTAAACAATATATAGTTTATATTTCTTTAAAATAAAAATTAAGCAAGGAGGAAAGTAAATGAAGCAAGAATTGGAAAGTGATAAACCCGTGAATGTAAATATGGGCGAACTGAAACAAAAAACCGTGAAAGAGTTGGAAAGTTTGGCTTCGGATATGGGGGTGAAAAACGGCAAAGGCAAAACCAAGGATGAAATTGTAGTGGATATTTTGAAAAAACAGAGCGAAAAAAATGGATATGTCTTCGGAGAAGGAATTTTGGAAGTTCTTCCCGAAGGTTTTGGCTTCTTGCGTTCTGCGAATTTTAATTATAACCCTTCCTCGGATGATATTTATATTTCGCCTTCGCAGATAAGAAGATTTTCTCTACATACAGGCGATTTGGTTTCCGGCCAGGTAAGACCGCCCAAAGAAACCGAAAAATATCCGGCCCTCGTAAGGGTAGAAGCTGTTAACCATGATAATCCGGAAAGTACTAAGAAAATAAAAGGATTTGATGAATTAACTCCTATATTCCCAGAACCGCGTTTTATCCTTGAAACGGATCCCAAAGAGTTGTCTACGAGGGTGATTGATTTGCTTATTCCCATCGGTAAAGGGCAAAGGGGTTTGATTGTTTCCCCGCCGCGCGCCGGAAAAACGGTTTTGTTGAAGAAAATATCTAACGCCGTCACAAAAAATCATCCCGAAACATTGCAGTTTATTCTGCTTATAGGTGAACGTCCCGAAGAAGTAACCGATATGAAGCGCTCGGTGAAAGGCGAGGTGATAGCCGCAACTTTCGACGAATCTCCCGAAAGACATATACAAATAGCCGATATCGTTTTAAATAAGGCTAAAAGGCTCGTGGAACATAAAAAGGATGTTGTAATACTGTTGGATTCCGTTACTCGTTTGGCTAGAGCTCATAACGCGATTATGCCGCCGGGCGGGAAATTATTGTCCGGGGGCGTGGATTCAAACGCGCTTATAAAACCCAAAAGATTTTTCGGAGCCGCCAGGAACATCGAAGAGGGCGGTAGTCTTTCCATTATAGGAACTTGTTTGATAGATACCGGAAGCAGAATGGACGACGTTATATTTGAAGAATTCAAGGGTACGGGAAATATGGAACTGGTTTTGGACAGAGGCCTTGTGGACAAACGCATATTCCCCGCTATCGATGTGGAACGCTCCGGAACTAGAAAGGAAGAACTATTGATAGGCGAAGAGGATTTGAGGAAAATATATATGCTCAGGAAAGCGATATCTTCCTTAAGTCTAATAGAAAAAATAACTCTGCTTTTTGAAAGATTAAGCAAAACCAAGGATAATAAAGAATTCCTGAAAAGCATGAATTTGAAAGAAGTATAATAAAAACGGAAATACGGTAGAAATATAATGGATATACATAGAAATACGTAGTATGCAGGCGATATATTTCCCCGCCTGCTTGCGAAGCGGGCAGGAATATATTTCCATGTGTTTCTATTTATTTCATTTACTTTTCTATAATTAACTAATGGAGGTTTAGTATGAAGAAAGACATACATCCTAAATATGAAATGATTACGGTAAGATGTGCTTGCGGCAATACGGTAGTTACCCGTTCCACAAAGAAGGAAATGAAAGTGGAGATATGTTCTAAATGCCATCCGTTCTTTACAGGCAAACAAAAATTTGTGGATACTGCCGGCCGAGTGGAAAAGTTTGAGAAGAAATACGGAAAGAAGCAATAATACTTCCAAAGGCACAGATAAAAAACAATAAAAAACTTTGTGCCTTAGCGCCTATAGATTTAAGAAAAGATGAATATAAATATAGAAGGTCATAAATTAGAGCAGGAATATTCAAGACTTACTGACCTTATTTCCTCGCGGCATATCATAAAAGACGCTGCCCGATTAAAAGAAAACAGCCGTCTTCTCAAACAATTAGAGCCTAAGGTAAAACTCTTCATAGAATACAAAAAAATAACCGGCGAAATAGAAAATATGCAGAAATGGCTGACAAAAGAAAAAGATTCTGATATGGCCGGTCTTGTCGAGAAGGAACTGCAGGAATTGCAGGAAAAGAAACTTTCCTTGGAAAAACAGTGGGATAGTCTTTTAAACCCTGTATCCGAAGACGAGCAAGGAAATGTTATTATGGAAATAAGGGCCGGAACTGGAGGCGATGAAGCCGCGCTTTTTGCAAGAGACCTTTTTAAGATGTATTCTAAATTCTCCGAAAAAAAAGGTTGGAAAGTGGAAATTATGGATTCAAGCCTTTCCGAAAGAGGCGGATTTAAAGAAGTAATTTATGCGATTGAGGGAGACGGTGTTTGGTCGCATTTGAAATATGAGTCTGGGGTTCACAGGGTTCAGCGCGTGCCCGAAACAGAAACTATGGGCCGAGTTCATACTTCTACCGCTACTGTTGCGGTACTGCCTGAAATCGGAGAAGTGGATATAAAAATAAACCCTGCGGATTTGCAGATAGATACTTTTAGAGCCTCGGGACCGGGCGGACAGCACGTAAACAAAACATCTTCAGCAATACGTATTTTGCATAAGCCTTCTGGGATAAAAGTCCAATGTCAGGACGAAAAATCACAGCATCAAAACAAAGAAAAAGCTTTAAGGGTGCTCAAAGCAAAACTTGTAAAATTCCACAAAGAAAAACAAACCGAAGAAATTGCGGAACAAAGAAAAAATCAGATTAAAGGCGGAGAAAGAAGCGACAAGATAAGAACGTATAATTTCCCTCAGGGGAGAATTACCGACCACAGGATTAATACCACAGTTCATAGGCTAAAAGATATTTTGGACGGGAAACTCGAGATATTGACTCAAGTTTTAAAGGAAAATTTGGAAGAAAAATAAAATGCGATTAGAACAAGCTTTGTCTTGGGGCGTCAAATCGGTAAAAGCCGCCGGCATAAAAGATGCCTATATTGAAATTTTAGCCTTTATATCTCATCTTCTCGCCTGCAGTAAAAGTTATATATATTCCAACCTGTCTAACGAATTTTCAAGTTTCCCTTTCGAGAAGTTTTCATCTATGGTGGAACAAAGACTTCGGCATATTCCTCTGGCTTATATTACGGGCCAAAAGGAATTTATGTCTTTGGATTTTTTCGTGGACAAAAACGTTCTAATCCCCCGTCCCGAAACCGAGATTTTAGTTGAGGAAATATTAAATTTGTATCCTCCGGCAGAGAATCAATCCCGTATTGGGATAGATATAGGAACAGGTTGCGGCAATATAGCGTTATCGCTGGCTGAATATAACCACAAATTTCGTATATTTGCGGCCGATATTTCTTCGCAAGCGCTTAAAATTGCCCGCAAAAACAGAAAGCGCATGAATTCGGAGAAAACGGTATCTTTTATAAGAACCGATATGTGGGCTCACTTCAAAAACGAAAAATGGAAAAACAAAATTGATTTTCTGGTAAGTAATCCCCCGTATGTCAAAAGCGAACAGTTTAAAAAACTCTCAGCCGATTTGTATTATGAGCCGCAAATTGCGCTTGACGGCGGCAAAGACGGACTACATTTTTACGAATCTTTGGCCGAGGCAGGTAAATTTTTATTGAAAAAAGGCGGTTGTCTGATGGTGGAAATAGGGGAGGGACAATCTGAATCGGTAAAAAATATAATCGAAAATAAAAAAGTTTTTAGAGACATTTTTACGAAAAAGGATTATAGTGGCATTGATAGAATAATAATTGCAAGGAGGAAATGATATGAAGAAAAATCAAAAATCAAAGATCAAAAATCAAAAATTAACGGATAATAACTACCGACGCGGGTTTACTTTCATCGAGATAATGGTGGTAGTCGTAATAATAGGATTATTGATAGCGATAGTATCACCTAATCTTATGGATCGTGTAGAAGAAGCCAGAAAAACCCAAACAAAAACCCAGATAAGAAATTTAGAACAAGCCTTGAACCTATTTAAGTTAGACAACGGTTTTTATCCTTCCACAGAGCAGGGCTTGAAAGCTCTCATAGAAAAACCTGCCACAGGCAGAATCCCTGCGACTTATCCCGAGGCAGGTTATTTGGAAAAAGGCAAAATTCCTGTGGATGCGTGGCACAATCCGTTTATTTATTTAAGCCCTGGTTTATTCGGCGAATTTGACATAATATCTTTGGGAAGAGACGGACAAGAAGGCGGAGAGGGGCCTGATGCGGATATATGTTCATGGGATATTGAGTAATAAAATCAAAAATTTAAAATTCAAGATTCAAGATTCAAATAGAGAATCTTCGACCTTTAATCTTAAATCTTTAATAAAGACTAGCGGCTTTACTTTTCTTGAAATCTCCCTTGTTATTTTGGTTATCGGCATCGTTTTGTCTCTTATTTTGCCTAATATAGGCATTCATAAATCTAAATTAGAAAGAGAAAGAAAATTCGAGAGTATATCCCACGCAATAGAATCTTTGTATGATTTGGCTCAAGCGCAGAACAAAGAGGTTATTCTTTCGTTTGATATTGATGAGAATAGTTTCTATGCAGTGTTTTCCGATAGCGAAGTTTCTTTGCTGCCGAAAAAAAGTCTCGGCTCGGATTTAGTAATAAAAGATATTGTTAATTCTGCGGGTGACAAAATTACGCAAGGGATTGTTCCTTTAACATTTGATCCTTCGGGTTTTGTAGAACCCGTAACTATCCATTTTATAGATAAAAATTCGCAATTTTATACGCTTTCAGTAAATCCCTTAACGGGTCAAAGCCTATTGCAAGAAGGCTATAGGGAGGAGGAATGAATAATAAATTATCGGTTATCCCCGCCTGCCTATCGGTTGCCTGCCCGCTTCGCAGCAGGCGGGCGGGCAGGGGTTATCGGTTATCGGGTAAAAGCAAATACCAAGAAGCTTTCACTCTTCTGGAGGTGCTGATTGCTCTTGCTATTATTGGCCTTACGTTAACTGTTTTAATCCATTCGCAGGTTCTGTCTATAAGACAGGAAATGAAATCAAAATATCATACCACCGCTTTATTTTTGGCGAATGAAATTCTTTCGGACACGTTTATTCAAAAAGACCCATTACGTGAAATCGAAACTGGAGATTTTGAGGATGAACCCGAGTTTTCTTGGGAAAGAGAGGTGGAAAATTCGGATATCGAAGGCCTTGACACGATAAAAATAACCGTATCTGGACCCGAGAATACCCAAATTGTCCTCAATACTTATCGCTTGCAGCAAAACATTATGCAAACAAGAACGAGAAGATGAGAAAAAGAAAATATTTCGGATTGAAAAACAAATTATTTATTATCAGCGAAAACCGAACACCGATAACCGAAAACCGAACAATGGGGTTTACTCTTGTCGAATTGCTTATTGCCGTAGCTATTTCCAGCATCGTGTTTTTATCGATTATTTCCACTTATTGGGTTACTTTAAAAACCTTGGATGCTTACGGAGAGAGAGGGGAGAATTCCTTTACTGCGCGAAATATATTTAGGAAGATGTTTTGTGAAATATCGTCGGTTTATTTTATACAGGATTCTAGGGTTGTTTCGGGTTCTGAGGAAAAAACCGATTATAAAGGTTTAGAAGGAGACGAGAAAACTTTCAGTTTTTATACTACGTCCAGGTCTTTGTATTTTCCTTTTACGTGTTTGACAAAAATTACTTATAGGTTTGTCTCTGACGGCGAAGAAAAAGGATTGTTGATAAGAGAGGAAGCGCCCATAATAAATTTCCAGGAGGATGAAGATAAAATTTCCAAAGCGTATGTTTACAGCGACAAATTGAAAGATTTTAACTTCCAATATTCGGACGGAAAAAATTGGCATGATAGTTGGGATATAGAACAATCGGGTCAGACATTGGAAGCCGTAAAAATAGAATTTGTTTTATCCGGCGGAGAAACATTTTCAACAGTAATATATCTGCCGACAAAGATATGAATGGAAAATACAGGTTATCGGTTATCCCCGCCTGCCTATCGGTTGCCTGCCCGCTTCGCAGCAGGCGGGCGGGCAGGGGTTATCGGTTATCGGGAAGACGCCTTAATCATATTGCGAAAACCTTCTTAGAAATTCTATGGAATTTCAAGGATCAAAGTCCCGGAAATCTTTCAGATTTCTCGGGGGAATACCGAAAACCGAATAGCGAAAAAGGTGCCGTGCTTATTTTTACGCTTGTTATGCTTGCGGTTTTAAGCGCGCTTACGATTAATCTGTCAAGCAAAATGAACCATGAAATTCTGCTGTTGAAAAATGCATCGGATTATCTCAAGGCGGCTTCGTTAGCCAAGGGCGGAGTCGATTATGCCGTTGCGCTTCTTAAAATGGATGAAGATTTCGAGGTAGATTGGCTTGGGGAGGGCTGGGCGGAAGAGGCGGAATTGACTTTTGACGAAGGTATTTTAAAGGTAAATGTGGCGGATGAAAGCGGAAAAATAAATTTGAATTATCTTAATACCGACGGCAAAAAAGACAAAAATTTGCGGATTGAACAGATGTTGGAACTTTGCGACAATATCGGGTTAGATTATGCTGTTATTGCCGCGATTATTGACTGGATTGACGGGGACGACGAAATTTATGAACTTTTATCCGTAACCGCGGGTGAAAATAAAGGGGCAGAGTCAGAATACTACAAAGAGTTGCCGATTCCTTATCCGTGTAAAAACAGCGCTTTTGACACAAACGAAGAAGTTATGATGGTAAAGGGCATAGGAAGAGAACGTTATTACGGAGAGGAAGGGCTTAAGAATTTCGTTACCGTGTTTTCTTCGGGCAAGATAAATATAAATACGGCGGGCGAGCAGGTTTTGAAATCTACATTTCAGGCTTCGCTGGCCTCTTCTTCCGAAAAGGATAAAACAGAAGTTTTTGAACCGATAGACGATATTGCGATTGCTTTAATAATGGAGTGGAGAACAGATAATATGATTTCCGATGTTTCACAGTTGGAGGAGCAAAACTTTTTCAGCGAAGAAGTTGTCAATAAAATAAAGACGTCGGGAATGTTTGATTTCAAAAGTAATTTTTTTAAGATTGAATCCTCCGCAAAAGTTGGTAAAATAGAAAAGAATATAACCGTGATTGTTGAAAGAAGCCGAACCGATATAAAAATAAAGTATTGGAACGAAAATTAATTGGATAAAAGATGAAGAAAATTTTTGCTTTTGAAAAAGACAAGAATAGATTGAAACTTCTGCTGTTTTATGTAAAAGAAGACAACATTTTTATAGAAGATTACCGCCAACAGGAAATCGGAATCGAAACCAATGCTTCTGTTCTTATCAAAAAATTCCTTGCAGACAATAATGCGGCTGGTTTTAAAACGATTTGTTTTCTTCCCCTGTCTTCTATTTATTTGAGAAAACTTACCTTTCCTTACAGGAAAATATCCAAAATAAAAAATAGCATAAGATTTGCCATAGAGCCTCATATTCCGCTTCCCGTGGAGACCATGAAGGTGTTTTTCCAGCCGATTTACGCAAAAAGTCAAATGCAATCTACGGGTATGGATGTTTTGTCGTTTGTCGTTCCGGAAATCCTTCTGAACGAACAGTTGGAAATAATAAGTTCTTCGGGGCTGATTTGCAGTGATATCGAACTTATTCCGCTTTCTATATTTGACTTTTTAATTTCCAAAAATAAAATAACCGAAAATGCGTTATTAGTGCATGTCGGAAGCGATACTACATACATTTTTTCTGCGCTCGATGGCGGCAGGCTTGCTGATTTAAGACAGATAGCTGTCGGAAGAAGTGATATTGATAAAGAAAAAGACGAATTGAAAAGGGAGATAAGCACGATTCTTATTTCCCGAGATTCAAGTCTTTCCGGAAACAAGATTTCGGCAATTTATGTGTCGGGCCTTTCCACTATTAAAACATATCTTGGCGGGGCTGCGGCAGACAGGTCCGCCACTGAAACAGAGGCGGATAAACCCACCATTGAGGATACAGCGGGCAGGCCCGCCACTGAAACAAAGGCGGACAGGCCCGAAGTCTGCGATTGGTTAGCCCAAAACTTTAACGTTCCCGTAAATATATCCGACTTTGACGAAGTATTTTTTGCAAATAAAATTCCTAATTCTGAACAAAAACCTCTATCGGAAGATATGCAGCCGGAACCATTGTCACAGGAGTTTATCCCCGAAATTCTTTATGCCGGTTTAGCATCAGGCAGGACAGTTTTAAATTTTTATCCTCCCACATTGCAGGAGAAAGAAAAAAAAGGCATGATAGTAAGCCTCGCGCTTGCACTTTTCATCTTGGCGGTAGTTGCTTTTCGCATCCAATTCGAGAGAAATATATACGAACGAAAACTTGTTCTTCTTAATTCGCGCATAGACGAAATTTTTTCCGAAGCCTTTCCTGATGCTTCGGATAAGCGGACCCCTCTTCTTCAGATGAAAGCCGCGGTCAAAAGTTTAAAAGATACTGCTTCGTCAAGAAATATTATCTCTTTTAGTCCGCTGGAAGCATTAAGAGAAATTTCGCAGAATTTAGGGAAGGATTTGAAAATAGAACTTGATTCTTTCAGAACCAAAGAAAACGAAATTATTATTGCGGGGAATGTTTCTTCATATGGCGATATAGACAAAATAAGGACGGCTTTGGAAGGTTCGGCTTTGTTTTCGAGAGTGGAGATAGAATCAGCGCAGACAACGGCTCAGGGGGTTATATTCAGGTTGAGGATTATTACTAAATAATGGAAATACGGTAGATATAAATGGATATATATAGAAATATATAGTAAAAGCAATTTATTTCCCTGCCCGCCCGCCTTTGGCGGGCAAGCAGCAGGCGGGAATATATTTCTGTATTTCGAAATTTCCGAGGTGCTATTTTGGATAGGAGATTATTAATCTGGGTAGGCGTAGGAAGCGCGGTTGTTTTGCTTTATCTCGCCGCTTTTATGTTCCCCTCGCTAAATCGGATAAGTTCTTTGAAAAAAACTATCCCTCAAAAAGAAGAAGAAATGAGACAGATGCAAACTCTTAAGGAAGAATATCTTGCCGCAAAAAAAGAGCATATCGGTTTGCCTGTATCTTCGCAGGACGGAGAAAGTATTTTTTCTCTTGTGGAAAGAATCGCAAAAACAAGGGGCCTTGCGGAAAACATCATTTCCATAAAACCAGTGGCTTCGGCTGCTGCCGTTAGAACGGATTCTTCGGCAGGAGACGATTTCCAGGAAGCGAGCGTGGAAGTAAAAATGAAAAATCTTTCCCTGCAAAACATCGTAAGTTACTTATACACATTGGAAAGCGCTCCTTATAGGCTAGCCATAAAAGACATACAAATAACTTCGCCGAAAGACAGGTTATCCGTAGAATTGACTTTTACGGCTTCGAGACTGGAGAAGAAGTAATAGGGAATAGAAATATAGTGGATATAAATGGATATGCATGGAAATATGTTGTAAAAATACGAATTATTTAATAAAGTGAAGAGTAAAGTGTAACTAACAGCTCATGATTGCGAGTTAAAGTTTACAGATTAGAAAAAAGAGGTAAAAGGAAGCGGACAATATATTTCCCTGCCCGCCCGCCTGCTGCGAAGTGGGCCTCGTCGAGGCGGGGTAGATATAAATTGATATACGTAGCAGATAGACAATGTATTTCAATATGTTTCTATGTATTTCCATTGTATTTCAATGGTTTGCTTTTATATATTTCAATCTATTTCCATCTTTCTTTTAGTATAACTGGCATATAAATTGCATACTATACATGTATGTAGAGTTGGAATTAAGGTTGAATCATAATTATTGACAAATAAATGCGTTAGTTTTATAATCCCCAAACTTATGCGGGTTTTTGGGTAAGTCATGGAGAAACAAGTGAAAGAAAAAAGAACATTTTTATTGGTTTATATAATTTGTGTTTTATCTCTCGTTGTGCTTCCGTATATTTGCGTCCATAGCGCTTCGGCAAAAGAGTTATCATTTGGCCCGGTAGTGTCGGGACTTGCGGCAACAGGCATTGTCGCTTCTAAGTCCGATAGCGGGGCAATCCCGCTTGCCAAAAATTCCTTGTCCGGAATAAACCAACAAACAATCCATTTTAGTTTGGATATAACTCAAACTTCGCTTAAAACGATAAGAAACAAAGATTATGTGAAAATAGAGGGCTTAAAACCTTACGGCAGCCCCGGTGAACCGCAACTACCGTTTAAATCGTTTGTAATAAGTTTACCCAAAGGCAGTAATGTTTCATCCGTTAACGTCAGTGGTGTTTCTTACAGGCCCCTTTTAAACAAACTGGATATTGTTGCCAATCCTGTGCCTGTTGTGCGTTTATCCGTAGATACAAAAACTACGGAGGCACAAGAAAGTAATATCAGAATTAGGAAAGGTGATTTAACTCAACCTAGACAGAGCAATAGCGCCTGCAAAACCTGCAATTTAGAATCATTTTTCCCCGGCAATTTGATATCTTACGATACTGGTAAAGATAACAAAAACCTATTTGTGTTTGTAAAATTTTTCCCGCTCCAGTATATCTCTGGCTCGGGACGCGCGATATTGGTTACTAATGCCGATATAACGATCAACTATCAACTTTCGGATAATAAATAAAAAACGGAATGGAAATGAAAAAATACGGTTCTCTTACGAACAAAGTTTTCTTAGGTTTGCTTATCCTATTTTCCTTTTTTATGGTTAGCGTTCATGCCGAGGACTACGAACTCTTGATTATAACGCCGAAAAAGTTCGAATCGACGGCAAAGTTATTTTTACAAATGCATAATAATGCTCCGGATATAGGGCATATACCATCAATGAACGGATGTTATGCCGTAGTGGAAGAAATTATTTCCGCGTATGATAACAAGCCGGATGGGGTAGAAGAACCTTCTCCAGCAGAGGAGCCGCCTGTCCCTGCCACTCCTGAAAATTATCCTCCGGAAGGAGTAGAACCCGTTCCCAATCTGTGTATTATCAAATTCTTAAGAGGAGTGCTTAAATATGACAGCGAGCATGAAACGTGGAATGCGTGGGGTTGGGATTATAGATACGCTATAGATTTGCTTCGTAATTCTGATGGTGATGGTTATGATGATGGTTTTTATGTTTATACTGCCGAAGCAAAATTCACATATTTGCTTTTATTGGGCGATACAGGAGCGGCGGGACTTAGTATGAGTTATACCGGCGGTGTTCCCGAAAGTTGGTGGGTGTGGATGGATGAGACCGTCTATGACCAAAACCCGGATGCGGATAACACCATATTCCCCACAGATTTTTTCTATGCCTCGCCCGATTATAATAAAAATGATTTAGACTGGATACCTGATTTGAAAGTCGGCAGAATCCCCATTTATGACCTTGGTGGAGCTAATGATAGCGGAACAGTGAAAGAGATTACAACTATAGGCGCAACTGACGAAACATATATTCCGGGTTATTATGATATAGACCAATGTGATGTGTGTGATAGCGATAAATCTTGGGGTCTCGGCAGTATTTGGACGGGTTCTGAGTTATGGATTGTATCTGACGGAAACCCTTCTCCCGAGAATGGTGGAACCGGTGAAGACGCTCCTATAGGCGCTACTTATCTTATTTTACGTAATACTGATACTTGCCTTAGAGTGCTGGGAGACCCGTCTGCTGCCAATGTAGAGGCGGAAGACTTAGAATCTGATCCGCCAGTGGATGGCGACGGATATGAGATACACGATGACGGTTCAAGTGAATTGTTTGATGTGTATACTAAATGCAACGATTATCTTACTGCAGTTGCGACTTCGGGCGCGTGGGATGATTGGGTTAGGAAAGTCGTAACTGTAGGAGGAGATTGGGGTGATTTTTATCCCACCTTATTTGCTTTTTGGGATGAATTTGTTATTTCTAAAACTATAAACAATGGTTATTTTGAAGGCAACGAAATCGTAAAACTGCGGCATACGAATAAGGACGATGGTGATGCCACCAATAATTTTACGGTAACTTCGCTTGAACCATATCTCAACGATAACGATTGCGGTCTTTTATTTCATCGGGGTTATGGGACTGATACTGCTTTGGTTTTTGATGATGGAATCATAGATAGAGATGATGTTCTCGGCTATGTTTCGTCGGATACCGAAATTCCGATTATGATTTCCAATTCTGATTATAATGCGCGATTTGAAAGAACGAGTCCTTCTTTTGGCTCTGCGTCGGTTATGTCTCCCAACGGCGGAGCCATAGCGTATATTGGTGCTACTGACTATGCCTATACCGGAATTGCTCCTGCTTTCTCAAGCGGGGTTTTGTCGCAATCCCGACTCTACAATTTTGACGAGTTGTTAGATTATACCGCAAGAAGTTTTCATTCGGCGCCAAGATACATAGGCGATTTGTTTGCAGGTTCTCCTTCTTATTATAGTCCCGGACTTGACGATTCCGATACCGCTATTATAGGTCCTGTTCACGATTTTGTGGCAAACAATGATATGGAATACTGGGCAAACCAGAAAACTGTATGGACATATGAGTTATTCGGGGACCCTGCGCTTCCGATTCCTTATCCGCAAACCACTGCAATAGAAACTGCAACTTTGCCTCCTGATTTGGCTTTTGACGCTAATAGTTTGAGGGCTCTTGCCAAGGGGCGGTATGAGTCACACGGTATAGGAGTTGATGAAATACCGACTGTTCCTGGCTTTACAGACACTACTGTAGATATAACGGCGAGGGATGATGCCGATCCCGCTCGAACAACGGTTCCCGGAGTGAAAATAACAAGAATAGATATTAGAAGGGATACTGCTGACCCAACTTGGTATACTCAGCCCAGTCCTGTTCCTGCTTCTTACACTTTTACTACACCTGACACCGAACCCGGCTATTATTTTGTAAAAGTAGAACAGCCGGGATGGGACCCTAACACTTCCAGTTGGAGCGGTTGGTGGGAAAAAGAAAGATGGATTTATGTCCAGGAAGTTAATCAATTCGTTCCCACTACCACTAACATTTTAGTCGTAGACGACGATTACGGTTATCCTGTTGTCTCGTATAATATTTTCAACATAAGGAATTGGACTTACGGTGTTTCGGGTACATTTACAAAAGGTTACGAGGACTGGTATTTAAGAGCGCTTGATGATACTCCGTCGGCTGGTGCATACGATGTCTGGCATGTTGATTATGATGACAGCGATGTTGATTATTCCGGCAGTGTTGGATTTAATAATTTTGCGGAAGACGGATGGCTCGGCGCTGACCAAGGCGATTTACTAATGAACGGCGAAATTTATCAGAGCATATTAAACAGTTACGATAAAGTTATATGGCTTACCGGCGATTGCTGGGGATATGAAAAACCCGTGCCTTTTCCTACTACTTATCCTTATTCTAATGCAACATGGAACATAGAAACGCTTACTTCACCCGAGCAAGCCTGTTTGAGAACTTACTTGGGTATCAGCGGTAAAGGATTGTTTCTCTCGGGGCAGGGTATCATTGCTGATTTCACGAACTGTATATCGCTTGGTTTAGGATATTTTGGTTACTGTGAATGGCTAACTTTACAGCCTGGGAATTTCTTATTTGATATTCTTCGTCTTACTAATGTATATACTTCTATGGGATATGAATTCCCCACGACAATTCAAAGGGTTTCTACTGATACCGTTACTCTGCCCGGGTTAGGCAATCTTGATATTGCGGGCTCTACCGGTGCGCAAAACCAAATCTTTTTTGCCGATGCGGAACCGTCGGCAGATACTCCTATCGTATCAAGAATATTTGAGTACCAATTTGGGCCCAGACCTCCTTTTTCGGGAGGTTATATCGGAACTGCTCCTTTCATAGGCACTGCAGGAACAGCATACTATCGCGGAGTAGGCGCAAACGTATTTTTACCTTGGGGTTTTGAAGCAATTGATAATCCTGTCCAAAGAGGACAGCTTATGGGTATGATTCTTTCCTGGCTTGATAACCCTACGAGAACGGGAGAAGGGACCGAACCCGGCGCTCCCGATGATGAAGACGGCGAGGGCGGCGGCGGACCGGGTTCACTGCCCGGCTGTTTCATAGCAACCGCTTGTTACGGCACGCCTATGGCAAAAGAAGTACAAATGCTATCTTCATTCAGAGACAAGTATCTTTTGAATAATTCTTTGGGTAGAATATTTGTGGAAAACTACTACAAGTTCTCTCCTCGAATTTCAGAATATATTTCCAAGCATCCCATACTTAAGAAGTTTATGAGGGCTGGATTAAAACCTTTAGTGCGTCTTTGTGAAAAGTTGGTTGAAAAATGAGATTGTCACGCTCACTATGTTCGCTTGCCTGCCTCGATGGCAAGGCGGGCAATGACATGTCATTGCGAGGAGTCGGAGACGACGAAGCAATCTAAAATATGCTGACTATGGTCAAAAAAACAAATTCTCGTTGTAAGAATAAACTGCATTTATTTTTCGCGGTCTTTTTCTTGTTTTTCTTTGTCCTTTCCATATCACAAACCGTATTTGCTGAACCCGATGCGGCACAAAATCCATATTTGGTTGAGCGGCTGTTGACAAAAAACGGCAGACAGATAGACAAGGTTATCTTCCCCGGCAGGCCTCCCAAATTTTTTAGAGCGCCTGCGGCAAAACTTCCCGAACCCAATCCTGCCATGGGAATTAATGGACTTGTGAATGTGCCTGCTTTCAAATGGTCTTACGGGTGTTCAGCTACTTCAGGCGCGATGCTCGCGGGGTATTATGATAACAACGGCTATCCGAATATGTATGCTGGTCCGGAAAATGGCGGAGTATGTCCGATGGATAATGATCCTTTAAATGTGAGTTGGGGCCAGACTGTATATCCCGGAGTTACATGCGTTGAATGTCCATTGAGCGCTACTCATCTTGGCAAAGATGGGTTAGCCGTTAGAGGACATGTGGATGATTATTGGGTAGACTACGAAGATCCGGGCCCTGACCCGTGGATAGGTAACTGGGCAGAGCATACACATGCAGATTGTACCGCTGATTTCATGAAAACGAATCAGTCCCGTTACGGAAATGTTGATGGTTCGACATGGTTCTTCTTCTGGAGTGATGGGTCGCCGATATATCGTGCTGACTTGGAAGAAATTAATTATGGAGTTGGCACTCTTGCCGACTATGACGGCGGTTGCGGGCTTCAGGACTTCTTTGAATCCCGCTACTATACCGTAACAACGGTATATAACCAGTATATTTATGGTTATGATGGTAATACGCAGGGTTTTACATATGATGACTTCAAGGCGGAAATAGATGCAGGCAGAACTGTTTTGATACAGGTTGAGGGTCATACAATGTTGGGTTATGGATATAATGATACGGATGAAGCGGATACAATATATGTCCATGATACCTGGAACTATGATGATCATGAGATGACATGGGGCGGCTATTATGGCGGATATCTACATATGGGGGTTACCGTTATCGAGTTGGGGACCCCTTCCAAAGGGATGGTATTGTTGGATAAAGATTCTTATCTTCCTTCTGATACCGTCGAGGTTACTGTTTCGGATGTCGATTTAGATTTAGACCCGGATAATCCTGACATTACGACTGTAGAATTTACTTCCGATACGGAAGACGTTTTTCCTAAAACCGTTACATTGACAGAGACAGGCGATTCCACCGGAATTTTTACGGGCTCAATAAAATTGACAGATAAATTTTTGGGCAATATATTAGGAGAAAATCCAACGTATATACCCGCTAATTTTGGCACTTATTGGAATCAGATAACACCGGAAAATGCGGGTAAGTGGGGTGAAGTTGAAGCAGTAAGAGATGATATGGACTGGTCTAATTTAGACACGATTTATAATTACGCGAAAGATAATGATCTTCCGTTTAAACAGCATTGCTTTGTTTGGGGAAGTCAGCAGCCCGGTTGGATGGCGGCGGCTATGGCTATGGGCGAACTTGACCACCACCAGATGAGTTCGTTTCTTGCAAAAAGTGCCAAAGCGGAGCCTTCGTGGCTAAGTTCACTTCCTCCAGATGAACAGAGGGAAGAAGTAGAAGAGTGGATACGGCTTTTCGGAGAAAGATATGATAATCCTGATTATGTTATTTATATTGATGTTGTCAACGAGCCTTTCCATGAGCTTCCTTCTTATAAAGATGCTTTGGGCGGAGATGGCGAAACGGGCTGGGATTGGATAATTTGGTCTTTCCAGAAAGCAAGACAATATTGTCCCAATGCAAAATTACTTATAAATGAATATAATGTTTTAGAAGGATGGCTCCCAGAGCCATGGACAATGAACGATTATCTGGGAATAATACATTTACTGAAGGATAGGGGTTTAATAGACGGTATAGGGAACCAATGCCATCATTTTCAATTGCCCAATATGATTACTGTAGGTAACAATTTAAATATACTTGCGGCAACAGGATTGCCTATCTATATCACGGAGCTAGATATAGATCTCGCGGACGATGCTGAACAATTGGGGAAATATCAAACGAATTTTCCGGTTTTATGGGAACATCCTGCTGTAGGAGGAATAACCTTATGGGGATATATAGAAGGAAGAATGTGGGAACTGGCAGAGAATGGGTATCTGGTGGAAAACGATGAAGAGACTGAACGGCCCGCTTTAACGTGGTTAAAAGATTATACATCTTCACCGTCCGGGATTTTACGCATTGCAAACGGCGATACCATAACTGTTACTTATGAGGATGCCGATGACGGAACAGGTCCTGCTATTGTGACTGCTGCAGCCACAGTTTCTTCTGTCGATACGCCTACCGGTCTTACGGCCACTGCGGGAAGAAATTATGTGTTTCTATACTGGAATCCCGTCGAAAGTTCCATATTGACAGGATATAATGTGTATAGAAGCGCTTCTTTGACGGGAGAAAAAACACAAATTAACGGAGACACTTTAGTTAGCAATGCTCGTTATTATGACCTTTCGCTTTCTACAAATACTACTTATTATTATTGGGTGACTGCGGTGGATATTTATAGCGTTGAAACCGATTATTCCAATGTTGCCGTGGCTACTACGGGTATAAGCGAAGGTGATACTGGGGAGGGTAATAATGGTGATGATAGTGGCGGTAGCGGTGGTAGTAGTATCGCTCCGCTTGAAAGCGGCTGTTTCATAGCGACTGCCTGTTACGGCACGCCTATGGCAAGCGAAGTGCGGGCCTTGTCCACATTCAGAGACGAATATCTTTTAAGCAATTCTTTTGGTAAATTATTTGTCGAAGTTTATTATAAAGTAAGTCCCCAAATAGCCGATTTTATATCTGGGCATCCGCATCTTAAAAATTTGGTCAGATGGTTGCTTGAACCGGTGGTTAAAGTTCTTTCGAAATAACCCTTTGATAATCAGAATTTGGATTTGATATAAGTCGAAATAAATAGAAATATATTGAAATAGATTGTTTCCTTCCTGACCTTTTGCTTTTTAGAATTCTCGATTTTCTAACAACATATATCTATGTATATCCATGTATTTCAACGTATTTCTACTGTATTTCCACATATCTCCACTTATTCCCGTTTCCTGCTCCCAATTTTCGATAATAAAATTATTAATGAAATAATAACTATTGCCACACATATAATCTGAAAGAGTGTGAGGTTGTGGAAAAACGGGCCCAATCTATCTCCCCTTAAAAAATCAAGAAAGAACCTGAAAGCGGGATATAAAATAAGATAAAAAAGGAGCGTTTCTCCTTCGAATTTGCCGTTGGTTCTTATTTTTTTCAGGATTAAAAAAAGTGTCAGCAGAAAGAGCGAAGAATAAAGTTGCGTAGGGTGAAGCGGCAATGCCCCGTAATGATAAAAAGCCGGAGAGTTTATGGCAAATACTTTCCCTATCGGTAGAACCGTCGGCTTGCCGTAGCAGCAGCCGTTCAAAAAACATCCGATTCTTCCTATCGCTTGTCCCAAAGCAGCGTACGGTATAAATAAATCCGCAACTGCCGGAAATGATATTTTTTTCTTTTTTGCGTATAGAAATACCACTGCAAGCGAGAGAAAAAGTCCGCCCTGGAAAATGAAGCCTCCGCGCCATAGACTTGCGTCAAGCGGATTTTCTAAATAAGCGGGCAAGTTGAAAATTATGTAAGCGAGTTTTCCTCCTAAAATCCCCGAAATGACAACCCAAAACGAGATATCGAATATTGTGGAGATGTCTATATTTGCCTGCCCGCCTAAGGTTTCATGGAGGGCCTGTCCGCCTAAGTTTTTATGGCGGGAGTCCTTTATTAACAGGTATAAACTTATGTAAAAAGCCAGCGCTACCAAAACGCCGTATGAATATATTTCAAATTGCCCGATTCTAAAAAGTATAGGATGCATAGTTTAAAAATGGATATAAATGGAAATATAATCGAAATATATTGAAATACCTTGAAATATATTGCCTAACTACAATGTATTTCTATCATATTTCTACGTATATCTATGTATTTCCAGTTTCTTCCCTTTTGTTTTTTACGATATTTATCATTATCAATCCCACTCCGGCAAGTATTGAACTATCCGCCAAATTGAAGGAGTAGGGGAATTTGTTGAGCAATAGATAGTCTATAACGCAGCCATATATTAGACGGTCGATAAGGTTGCTTAGGGCGCCTGCTAATATCAATAAAATACCCCATTGCAGGAGGGTTTGTTTGTTGTCGGTCTTCAAATATGAAAACAAAATAAATGTGACAATAACGAGAGAGGGAATAATAAAAAATCTGCCGTAATTTTGCAAAAGTCCGAATACAATTCCTTGATTTTGAGAAGGGGGTACGATATAGAGAACGCCTTTGATAAGGATAAAATTTTCTTTTAGAAGTTCTTTATTGTAAAAGAGGAATTTTAAAATTTGGTCTAAAATTAAAATTAAGGCGGCGGTTATTATCCCCGTTCCTCTTTTTCCTGGCAATTTAGACATAATTCCGCAAATGGGACGGCTTTTAATCTTTTCATGGTTATATCTTTACCGCATTTGGTGCATGTTCCGTAAGTTTTTTTCTCGATTCTTTTCAATGCGTTTTGTATTTGTTTCAAATGTTTTTCTTCGGAAGACAAAAGGTCCAGCGAGGTGTTTTCTTCGGCATTGTCAGAAGCGATGTCAGCCATATGAATTTTATGAGAAGAGACTTCTCCGGAAATATCTTTAAATGATCTGCCGAGATTGTTTTTCTCTTTGTCATCCAAGTCCCTGAACAGCCTTTCTTTTTCTTTTAAAAGGGCTGCTTTGAATATTTTCATGTCCTTTACCTTCAATTTGGGTTCCTCCGTTATTTAAATTGATATTGATATAAATAGAAATACATTGAAATATGTTGAAATAAATTGTCTGTCTACATATCTCTGTATTTCAACTGTATATCTATTATATATCTACTGTATTTCTACATATTTCTCATTTATCTTTTTTAAGAGCGACTATTCTATCACATCTCGGGCAAAGTTTAGAGGTTTTATTTATATCGGGATTATATTTCCAGCACCTTGCGCATTTTTCGCCCGTCGCTTTTTTGACTTCGATTTTCACCCCGTTAGAAATAAGTTCCGATGGGACATCGGAACTGCCCGCCTTTGTATCTGTGGCGGGATTTCTAATGGGGCTAGTTTTGACATCCGAAACTATGAAAATAGTCGCTAAATCTTCTTGTGATGCGCCGAGGGATTTTATGTATGATTCTTCCGCAGATAAAATTACTTCTGCTTCCAGAGAACCACCGATAAGTCCCTTTTGCCGGGCTTCTTCCAGTGCTTTTTGAACGGTTTCTCTTAAAGCGAATATTTTCTGCCATTTTTGTTCCAAAGCATCGTCCGTTTTCTGTTCCTTAGGCAGATTTGTCAAAAATACGGACTTTTCTTCGAAATCGCCGTTTTGCCATATTTCTTCCGCCGTAAAAGACATAAAGGGCGCTATAAGTTGCGTCAATGTTTTAAAAATGAAATACATAACCGTTTGAGCCGAGCGTCTTTCGGCAGAATCGGCCGGCAGAATATACAAGCGGTCTTTTAAAATATCCAAATAAGTCGAACTCATATCAACATTTGAAAATTGATAGAGCAGTTGGTACGCTTTTATAAACTGAAAATTTTTGTATGCCTGTCTTACATCTTTCAATAGCATAAGACACTTGTTATGTGCCCACTTATCGATTTCTAACCATTTGGATTGCGGGGCAGCATCTTGCGAATATTTAAAATCATGTAGATTGCCCAGCATAAATCTGGCGGTGTTACGCAGTTTCCTGTATGCTTCAATGCATCTTTTTAATATTTCATCACCGATTCTGATATCAGTGCTCCAATCCGAAGATACAGCCCATAATCTTAGAATATCCGCGCCGTAGTTATTGATGATAACTTGCGGATTAGTGACGTTTCCCGTTGACTTTGACATTTTCTTGCCTTCGCTGTCGACTACAAAACCATGCGTTAAGACTGCTTTGTACGGCGGTTTGTTATATAAAGCGACGGATGTAAGCAGCGAAGTTTGAAACCATCCCCTGTGCTGGTCGCTTCCTTCCAAATATAAATCCGCGGGCCATTCTAATTGCTCATATTCTCCGCTCTTTAGAACCGCAGCATGCGAGATACCCGAATCCAGCCATACATCAAGTATATCTTTTTCTTTTCTAAAACCCTTATCATTTTTGCATTTTGGACATGAAAAACCTTTTGGTAAAAATTTCTCGACATCATATTGGAACCAAGCGTCTGCCCCTTCTTCTTTTGTAATATCGCTTACTTTTTCCATTAAACGGCCATCAAGAATTTCCATGCCGCATTTTTCGCAGTAAACAGCGGGTATTCCGACTCCCCATAATCTCTGCCGCGAAAGGCACCAGTCAGGGCGGGTTTTTAGCATCCCTTCTATTCTGTTTATGGATACGTCGGGGAACCATTTGACTTGGTGGGTGCTTTTTGTCGCCTGTTCTCTTAAATTCTTTCTGTCCACTCCGATAAACCACTGCTTGCATGCTCTGAAGATTACGGGTTTCTTGCATCTCCAGCAGTGCGGGTAAGAATGTTCTAACTTATCGCTTTTTATCAACAGTCCTGCTTTACTCAATAACTCGATAATATGAGTATTTGCTTGGAAAACGTGTTTTCCTTTTAGTTCGCCAACTTCATCGGTAAAAAGTCCTTTTTCATTTACGGGAGAGAAAATCGGCAGTTTATATTTTATTCCTGTTAGATAATCTTCCTGTCCGTGCCCCGGCGCTGTGTGAACACAACCTGTGCCTTCTTCCAAACTTACATAATTAGCATTTACTATTTTCCCCTTTTTATCAAAAAGCGGATGATTGTATTCCAAACCTTCCAATTCCCTGCCTTTGGTTACTTTTTCGATTTTGTAATCCGTAATCCCTAACTGTTCCATTACTGTATCGACTAATTTTTTTGCCATAATCCAAGTCTCTAAATTTCGGATTTCGGATTTCGGATTTCGGATTTCGACGGACGCATATTCATAATCAGGATGCACAGCGACTGCTAAATTGGCAGGTATTGTCCACGGCGTTGTTGTCCAGATAACTATGAATTTGTCTTTTTCGCCTGTTAAGGGAAACTTTACCCAGATAGACGATGAAGTATGAGATGCATACTCCACTTCCGCTTCGGCTAAAGCGGTTTCGCAGGAAGTGCACCAGTAAATCGGTTTTTTATCCTGGTAAATATAGCCCTTTTCCGACAGTTCCCTGAATACGTCTATGATTTTGCTTTGATAACCATAATCCATTGTGACATAGGGACTATCCCAATCAGCCATAATGCCCAGTCGTTTGAACTGTGTTTTTTGTTGCTGGACATATCCTTGAGCGTATTCTCTCGCTTTTTTCCTGAACTGCAAAAAATCGACTTCTTCTTTTCTGTTTACTTTGAGTTTCTTGAACAGTTGCAGTTCAATAGGGAGTCCGTGGCAATCCCATCCGGGAGTAAACGGAGTGGAATATCCTTCCAGGCTCTTGTATTTGATTACGATATCTTTCAGGATTTTATTCATTGCTTGGCCGAGATGAATATCTCCGTTGGCGTAAGGGGGTCCGTCGTGAAGAATATATTTTTTCTTGCCCTTGGAAAGCATTTTTTTATAAATATCATTTTCGTCCCAGAATTTGAGAGTAACAGGTTCTTTTTGCGGAAGATTCGCCTTCATCCCGAAACTTGTTTTGGGAAGATTCAATGTATGAGAATAATTTTCTTTATTTTTCTCGGTTTCGCTATTCATGGTTTTTTAATGGAATGCGTATTATACAAAAATTCGCTTGGAATGCAATACGTTTTTACACTTTGCCAATAAAAGTCGATAAACTATTGACATTTGATTTTGTTATATATTACAATCCCAATCACAATTGGTTCCAAATCATATCAATCTTTTTAGCGCTTATGAATTGCGATAGGAAATTATCCTCCAAAATAATTAGGGTTTCATTTGCGGGGCTATGTATCTTTGTTTTCTGGTCTTATTCGCAAATTTCCAATGCCCAGGTCATTCCCCGCGACACATGGCCCGAAAGTTGGTTCCATCCCCATAAAACAGCTTCCGAACTCGGCATTACCAAATTTAAGCAATCTCCCGTGTTGGATGAAGCGGTTGCGAAAGGAGACATTCCCCCTGTAGAAGAAAGGCTTCCCAAAGACCCACCTGTTATAGAACCATATAAAATAGGACGGTATGGCGGCACTGCTATTGTCTTTACCAGAAGTAGTTTTGGGGAAGCCGATATGTTGAGCCCGCCTGCACGGATGCTTATTATGGACCCGGAACTGAAAGAAATTCTCCCGCATTTTGTAAAAGGTTGGGAATTTAAGAATGACGGCAAAACCTTAATTCTGCATTTCAGGGAAGGGATGAAATGGTCGGACGGCGTTCCTTACGGCCCGGATGATTGGCTTTTGTGGTATAACCAGGTATTGCTTAATAAGGAAATGATGTCATATACTCCCAGGAGGTGGAAGTTGGGAGGGGAAATCGTTAAACTTGAAAAAATCGACGATTATACGCTTGCTTTTCACTCGGCAGTTCCTAATCCTTATCTTATAAATATGCTGGCTCAGGGATTGGATGTGAAATGGAATTCACCGCCGGCCCATTACCTTAAACCATTCCATCCCGACTTTGTTGACAAGGAAGAGTTGATAAAAGAGGCAAAAGAGCATGGCCGCGATAGATGGACTGATTATTTCGGTTTTAGGGCGTTTTCTTTGGATGACGATGAGGCAGGCACTCCCGTAATGCGTCCCTTTGTGACCGTTGAAGAGACCCCGACTTTGATAGTTCTCGAAAGAAATCCGTTTTACCCGTTTATCGACACCGAAGGCAACCAACTTCCCTATATAGACAGAATCCAGGTTCACAAAGTTCAGGACGAAGAAATGATGACAGCAAAAGCGGCGACGGGACAGGCAACTTTTGCGGGACATGCGACAAAAACATCCGATATTCCTCTGTTCAAGTTGTATGAAGAAAAATCCGGCTATAAAACTTATATTTGGCGCCGCATTCATGCGGCGGATGTTACGTTCCAATTTAATTTCAACGCTTTGATTTCTGTAGGACATCCCGACACCGAACTTCGCGAAATATTTTGGGACCTTCGTTTTAGAAAAGCAATGTCGCTTGCGATAAACAGGGATGAAATAAATAAGGTAGTTTATTTTGGCCACGCGGTTCCCTGCCAGACAACGGTTCTTCCCACAAGTAAATTCTACGAGGAGAAATTTGCTCGAAGTTATGCCCAATATGACCCCGAGGAGGCAAAACGGCTTCTGGACGAAATGGGTATGGTTGATGTAGACGGGGACGGTATCCGCGAAAAACCGAACGGCGAACCTTTTAAAGTTACGCTTGAATGGACTCCTATGGAAACGCCGAAAGAGTTAATTACCGAACTTGTCACTGACCAATGGCGTAACGTGGGTATCGATATATCATTGAAGAATCTTACTAATGCTAATTTTTTGCTTACGAGGGTTCAAGCTTCTCTGCCGCAAATGGGGCTTTGGCACGCGGACCGATGCACCGATATTTTATTTCCCGTAGAGCCATATTGGTTTGTCCCGATGCATATATATCAGGAAAATACCGCGTGGAATGAGTGGACAAGATGGCTTATTTACGGTCATACCAATGGAGAAGAGCCACCTCAAGTGCTAAAAGATTTATTCAATTGGTGGGAGGAAATGAATACAACTTTTGACGAGGAAAGACGGTTGGAATTAGGCAAGAAAATATTGCAGTCGCAATCTGAAAATTTATGGACCGTGGGGACAGTGGGAATTGCCCCTCATCCTTTAATAGTGAGCAATAGTTTGAAAAATGTGCCCCCCAATGGTTATTGGGGATGGGACGGAAGATGGAGCGCCCCGTATTATCCGGAGACCTGGTATTTAGTAGAGAAATCTGAATAAAGAGGGTAAATTTTATGACTCAATTTCTTATTAAAAGAGGGCTTTTGATGTTGGTTACGATATTCATAATATCGATTCTTACCTTTATAATAATTCAGTTGCCCCCGGGAGATATTTTGACTTCCAAACTTCAGCAATTGCAGGCGGAAGGAGCTGAAGCAAGCTTGGAAGTAATAGAATCTTACCGCATCAGATACGGATTAGATAAACCGATGTATATTCAGTATTTCATTTGGATCGGGAATTTTGTGACCGGAGATATGGGCCAATCTTTTATTTATAATAAACAGGTAAACCAACTTGTCTGGGACAGGGTAGGATATACGGCGCTAATTGCTTTTCTTTCTCTTATTTTTACTTGGGTTGTTTCTGTGCCTATCGGTATTTATTCTGCGGTAAAACGTTATACTATTCCTGATTATATTCTCACCTTTTTGGGATTTATCGGGATTGCTACGCCTGCTTTCATGCTGGCTTTGGTAGTCATGTATTTTGCTTTTGACAAGTGGGGAATAAGCGTGGGAGGGCTGTTTTCTCCCGAAATGGAGATTGCTCCGTGGGGTTGGGCAAAATTTACGGATTTATTGAGACATGCGTGGATTGCTATTGTCATTGTCGGTGTTAGCGGGACCGCGAGTTCTATCCGGGTTCTAAGAGCTAATTTGATAGATGAACTTGAAAAACCTTATGTAAGGACCGCGCGTGCTAAAGGGGTAAGTCCTGTAAAGTTACTTATCAAATATCCCGTCCGGATAGCGCTGAATCCGTTCTTGAGCACTGTCGGATGGACTTTGCCGTTTTTATTTTCGGGAACGGTTATTGTCTCAATAGTTCTTTCACTGCCAACGATTGGTCCCATTCTGTTTAATTCTCTTATGGACCAGGATATGTTTTTGGCGGCAAGTCTTTTATTTATAACAAGTTCGTTGACCGTAGTGGGAACGCTTGTGTCGGATATTCTGCTTGCGCTTTCCGACCCGCGAATTAGATACGAATAAACCCCGAACCAGAGAGAAATCTCGATTCAGGGTGAAAATAATAAAATGAGCGAAACAGAAAAACATATAGTTACTGAAGAAAACGCTGAAAAAAGCGAAAGCAAGAAACTGACCGCAAAAGAGGAACAACTTTACGCGGCTTCTCAATGGCGGCTGATGTGGTGGAGATTCAAACGCCACAAATTAGCCATGGTGTCCGCGGTTGTTTTGGTTATTTTTTATCTTGTTGCGATGTTTTGTGAAGTTGTCGCGCCTTATGAACCGCTTTATAGAGATATTGATTATGTTCAGGCGCCGCCGCAGAAAATCCATTTTGTTGACGAAACCGGCAAATTTCATTTGAGGCCTTTTGTTTATAGGACATCCCAGATTCTTGACTCTGAAACATGGGAAAGAAAATCTGTCGAAGATAGGTCCCAAAAATATCCTATTCGTTTCTTTATTCGCGGAGATAAGTATAAATTCTGGAAGCTTTTTTATTCGAATTGGCATCTTTTCGGAGTGGAAGAAGGCGGCAACATGCATCTTTTAGGAACCGACAGGTTAGGCCGCGATATGTTAAGCCGAGTTATCTACGGGTCCAGAATCTCGTTGTCGATAGGGCTTGTCGGCATTGTTATAAGTTTCTTTATGGGAATTGCGATAGGAGGAGTTGCCGGTTACTATGGCGGCGTTATAGATAATATTATACAACGTATGATTGAAACGCTTATCTCTATCCCGGGCCTTCCCCTGTGGATGGCTCTCGGCGCGGCGCTTCCTGCTACCTGGCCTCCTTTGAAGATATATTTCGGAATGACCGTTATCATGTCCATTATAGGATGGACGGGGCTTGCCCGTGTTGTTAGAGGAAAATTCCTGTCTTTACGGGAAGAGGATTTTGTCGTTGCCGCGCAACTTTGCGGAACAAGCGAATCCAAAATTATAGTCAGGCACCTATTGCCGTCATTTATGAGCCATATTATTGTTTCTTTGACGTTAGCATTGCCGGGAATGATATTGGGAGAAACTACTTTAAGTTTCATAGGAATAGGGCTTAGGCCTCCTGTAGTAAGTTGGGGCGTTTTGCTTAACGGCGCCCAAAATGTCCAGGCGGTTGCTATGGCTCCCTGGCTTTTATTTCCGGCTTTGTTTGTAATTGTCGCTGTTTTGGCGTTTAACTTTTTGGGAGACGGACTTAGAGATGCGGCTGACCCGTATTCTACGAACGAATAAACCCCCACACCAATTTGGGGTGGGAAGGCAGATATTTTTTGTATGTATATTTAAAAGTAGGAGTAAATCATGTCAGTGAACGCGGTTGAGATTGAAAAAACGGAAAATAAGCAAACTGCTTCCAAAGAAGTTATTCTCGATGTAAAGGATTTGAAAGTAAAATTTCTTACTGATGAGGGTGCTGTGCATGCGGTTAACGGCGTGGACTTTAAGGTTGAATCCGGAGGTTCGGTGGGTATTTTGGGAGAAAGCGGTTGCGGCAAAACAATGACTGCTTATTCCATTTTGCAGATACTGCCCCGTGTAAAGAAAATAGTTACAGGCCAGGTAAATTTCAAAACAAAAAACGGCAGTATTCAAAATTTGCTCAAACTCGAAGCCGACGGCAAAGAAATACGTAAGATAAGGGGTAAAGAAATATCGATGATATTCCAGGAGCCGATGACTGCTTTTAGCCCCGTATATACGATTTGCAACCAAATTTCCGAAGCGCTTATGATTCATCAAAATATGGATAAAATAGCCGCGCGGGAAAGGTCCATAAAACTTCTTGACCTTGTGGGAATTCCCGACCCCGGCAGAGCGGTCGATGCTTATCCGTTTCAGTTAAGCGGCGGAATGAGGCAGAGAGCAATGATTGCTATGGCGCTTGCCTGTCATCCCCGCATATTGATAGCAGATGAACCAACTACTGCTCTTGATGTTACTATTCAAGCGCAAGTTCTTAAATTAATACAGAGTATGCAAAAAGAGTTTAACTTGGCGCTTATGCTTATTACTCATAATCTCGGCGTTATCGCGCATATGGTTAAACATGTATATGTAATGTATCTTGGAAGAATAGTTGAAGAAGGTCCTGTTGAAGAAATCTTTGACAACCCAAGCCATCCATACACTAAGGCTTTATTCAAATCCATACCAAAATTGGGCGGAAACAAAGAGAAAATACATCCGATAGAGGGGACGGTTCCCGATGCCTATGTTTTACCAAAGGGATGCGCTTTTCATGCGCGCTGCACGGAGATGGTCGGAGATATTTGCCGTTTGAAGATACCGGGAAGGACCAAAATATCCGAAAATCACTATGTAAATTGTTTTAAATATTCCAACGAGGAAATTATAGAAAATGTCTGAAAAACATAACGAACCGATTTTGGAAGTTCAGGAATTAAAAAAATATTTTCCTGTCAAAAAAGGTTTTTTCCGTAGTGCTACAGGGGTAGTGCGCGCTGTAGATGATGTTACTTTTTCTATCTATCAAGGCGAGACGCTTGGATTGGTAGGCGAGAGCGGAAGCGGCAAAACGACAGTCGCAAAGGTTATAATGCGCGCTTACGACCCGACAAGCGGCAAAATTTTCATTAAGACAGCAGAAGGTAAAAGAGTAGATATGGCCGAATTGGACAGAAGAGAATTAAAATCCGTGCGAAAAAATATACAGATGATTTTTCAAGATCCGTATTCTTCTCTGAATCCCCGCATGCCTGTGTTGGATTTGATTGCAGAGCCGTTGCAGGCATATGGATGGACTCAAAAAAAATGTGTCGCAAGAGTAGGGGAACTTTTGAGTTTGGTAGGGCTAAATCCCCGTTATATGCGCCGCTATCCGCATGCTTTTAGCGGCGGGCAAAGGCAAAGGATAAGTATTGCGCGTGCACTTGCTTTAAATCCTTCGATTATTGTTGCGGATGAACCGGCCTCTGCTTTGGACGTATCGGTTCAAGCGCAGATTCTCAATCTTATGGAAGACATGCAGGAAAAACTTAATTTAACGTATCTTTTCATTACCCATGATTTAAGCGTTGTCAGATATCTTTGCGACAGAGTAGCGGTTATGTACGCAGGCAAATTGGCGGAAGTCGCAAAAACCGAAGAACTTTTTACAAAACCGCTCCATCCTTACACAAGCGCTTTGCTTTCGGCGGTTCCGGACGCGGACCCACACCAGAGATGGCTTGAAGAGACGGTTTCCGGAGAAGTAATTGACCTTTCAAAGGAGATACGCGGTTGTCCTTTTGCCCCCAGATGCAAATATGCTGTTCAAAGGTGCCATGATGTTCTTCCGCTTTTGGAAAATAAAATAAGTAACATTGAAAATCCGCATTTTGCCGCCTGCCACAGAAGCAATGAAATCCAGTTAAAAGGCGTATAACAGGTTGTAATCCTTTCTGGTTCTCCGAAAAGATTAAGTTCATGCCGTTTTGGGAAGATTTTTTCAGAAATATAATGGAAATACATGCCCGCTTGCTTGCTTCGCATCGAAGCGGGCAGGGAAATAGATTGAAATATATTGTCGTTGTCCCTTAGTTTTTATTTTAGCAATGTATATCTATTGTATTTCAACCGTATATCTACCATATTTCTTATCATCCCCGCGGATGATATTTCTTGTGAATTTCCTTTAATATCTTTCTGTTGAGTTGCGTATAAATCTGCGTCGTAGATATGTCCACATGACCGAGCATTTCCTGAACAGAGCGAAGGTCTGCCCCGCCTTCCAATAAATGAGTGGCAAAAGAATGTCTAAATGTATGTGGTGAAATTTTTAAGATTGCATTTTTTCTTCCGTATTTTTTAATTATTTTCCATATACTTTGCCTTGACAGTTTCTGTCCGCTTCTGTTTAGGAATAAATAGTTCGACTTAACTCCTTTATCGGTTTTTGGCCTTACTTCTTCGATGTATTTTTGGATCCAGATTTTGGCATGTTTTCCCATTGGAATGACTCTTTCCTTTGAACCTTTCCCAAGAACTCGTATATAACCTACTTCTATATCTATGTTGTCTATCTTTAGATCGGCAGCTTCCGAAACCCTAATACCCGTTGCGTAAAGCAATTCCAGTAATGCCTTATCTCTTAAATTCTTCTTTTTTTCACCGTCGATATTTTCAAGCAGTGAATTTATTTGACTTATAGATAATACTATTGGCAGGTGTCGTTCTCTTTTGAAAGATTCCAAGATTATCGTCGGGTCTTCTTTTAGATATTTTTGGGCTGATAAGAATTTATAAAGACTTTTTACTGTAGAAATTTTGCGGGCGATAGAATATGAAGAAAAACTTTTCTTTCTTAAGTGTTCGATATATGAAACAAGTATGGGATAATCAACTTTTTCCAATAAGGTGTTTCCTATAGAAAGAAAGGCGCAAAAATCTTCCAAATCCTTGCGATATGCTTGGATGGTATTCTTGGAAAGACCCCGCTCCACTAGCAGAAACTGTAGAAATTCTTCTATTCTTTGATTCATATTAAATTGTGATTACACCGATTTCCCCCTAGAAATCTAGAAGATTTCAGGGACTTTGGTCCTTGAATTTCTGCGAATTTCTAAGGGTAAAAACGATTACACCGATTAAAAATTAGTAATCCGTGTAATCTTGCGTTTTCTTTAATCTGTGTAATCATTCTATTATTTTAAAAACGGATTTTCCCTTTTTTCTTTGCCGATTGTTGTGGCACTTCCGTGCCCGGGATAGACGATAAAATTATCAGGCAAAGTCAAAAGTTTATTTTTTATAGAATTGATGAGCGAATTGTAATCGGATAAAGGAAAACTTGTATTTCCTATGCTTCCTGAAAAAAGCGTGTCTCCAGTGAATACACAATTTTCTATGGCTATAGATATTCCACCCGGCGTATGCCCGGGAGTATGAAGGATATTTGCTTGTAAATCACCGATATTTAATTGTAACCCTTCATGAAGAGTTATATCGGGATTTGGAAAGGGTAAAAATTCGTTCTGTGAACCCGGCGGCGCAAAATCGGAAAGATTAAGCGAAGGGTCCTTTAAAAATTTAATGTCTTCCTCATGCATGCAGATTTTTACTTTAAGCGTTTCTTTTAAATATTTATTTGCTCCGATGTGGTCTATATGGGCATGGGTATTGATGATATATTTAATATTTAGTTTATTCTTTTGGGCGGTTTTGAGAATTTTTTCTCCGTCTGCTCCCGGGTCTATGATTAACCCCTCTTTAGTTTCTTCGCAGCCGAGTATATAACAATTTGCCGCCGCAGGTCCGACTATTATTTTTTCCAATACCATTTTGTAATTTTACCATAATTACATGATTACAGGGATTTCCAGGAGAATGATTACACCGATTAAAGATTTGATTTTATCTGTGTAATCTGGTGTTTTCTAATCTGTGTAATCCTATATGTGAGCGAAGCGAACTTATATTGAATGGAGAGATAAAGTATGGGAAAATAACAAATAATTCAAAAAATGTAGAAATACATAGAAATACAATAGATATACATGGAGATACATAGAGAGATGTAAAAAATGCAATATATTTCAATTTATTTCTATATATTTCAATCATATTTCCAAATGGTTTTTGATCTTTAAATTTAATATGCCTAATTACAAACTCACAATTGAATACGAGGGGACGGACTATCATGGCTGGCAAAGGCAAAAGTCAAAAGCAACCGTTCAGGAAGTAATCGAAAAGACACTTGAAAAAATCTTTAAGCAAAAAATCACTTTGATGGGGCAGGGGAGACTCGATGCGGGTGCTCATGCCTTAGGACAAACAGCCCATTTTAAAGTGAATAAAAATATCAATCCTGTTAATTTGAAGAAGGGGCTGAATAGTTCGTTGCCGGCGGATATACAAATTAAAGGTATTCAATTGGTAGATGATAATTTTCATGCCCGATATTCTGCGAGGACAAGACATTACAGATACATTGTTTATAACGATGAACTGTCCGTATGGTTGAGAAAATTTGCTTATTTTTATCCTTATTATTTAAATATAAAACAAATGAAAGAAGGAGCAAAATGGTTGCTTGGCAAACACGATTTTTCTTGTTTTCAATCTACTGGTAGCCCTGTAAAAAGCACTGTCAAAACTATAAAGTCCGTTGAAATAAAAAAAGAAAATTTAAATTTTCCTGGTAAAGTTTCTGTGATAAAATTTGATATAGAAGCAGATGCTTTTCTTTACAGAATGGTCAGAAATATGGTCGGAGCATTACTGGAGATCGGTAGAGGTAAAATTCCGCCCGATGAAATCGAAGAGATTCTAAAAGGCAGGACGAAAAGAAGGTCTCAAACAATTCCTGCTTACGGTTTATATCTAATTGATGTAAAATATTGAATCTAAAAGAAAGTTAAAAGTAGTAAAGAGCAAGAGAACTATGAGATTAGAAAAATCGGAAGATTTGGATAATGTGTATAAATTATTCGGAGAATGTGCTCATCATTGTTCAAACATAGAATGTAGTTTAGCTCTTTTGTTGCACCCTGCAAGATGGAAAAAGCATAGCACTGACTTGGAAAATACAGAGGAAGAAATGCAGAACAAATTAAAAGACATCAAGCAGTGGGCTGTTGCAAATAAAAAGTTTGATGAGGCTTTAGATAATGTTGAACAGGATATAGATAGTCTATATAAATTCCCTTCCTGCAGTAAGCTGGTTAAATGGATAAAGGAGGAATATTCGTTGTTGGATGAGCAGGCAAAATATTTAAATGAGATTTGTAATAAGCGCAATTATGTTATTCATAGGATATGGTGGGCTTATGGCAGGCGTTTAAAGAATCCAGCAGTTATAAAAGAAATGTTGATAGAATTGCAAGGCTATGAAAAGTATTTCAGTTCTGCTTCTGATTGGTTACAGAAACAGGCTTATTCACTTAATGGCGTTTCGGAGGAGATGTTAATTGCCAAGCTTAATTCTAAAAAATAAGTATGATATCTCTAAGGCATTCTTTATGGAAGAAAAATGATAGCAGTAGGGGTTATATTTTACATTTTGATATGTATTTTTGATTTTTAATATTTAATTTTTAATTTAGGAGACCTATGGAGCATTCTGATTTTGTTCACTTACACGTTCATACTGGTTATTCGCTGTTGGATGGAATGTGTCGCATACCTGATTTAGTTAAAAAAGCCAAAGAGTATAGGATGCCGGCTCTTGCCATAACCGACCATGGTAATATGTTTGGAGCTATCGAATTTTATACCGAGGCGATGTCCGAAGGAATCAAGCCGATTATCGGAAGCGAAATGTATTTGGCTCCCAAAAACAGAAAAGAAAAACACATAGAGCGCGGAGAAGTATCTTATTACCATTTAACTCTTTTGTGCAAAAACGAGAGAGGTTATAAAAATTTAATGGAACTCAATTCTATCGGTTATTTAGAGGGATTTTATTACCGGCCAAGAATCGATAAAGAAATTTTAAGGGAGTATTCGGAAGGTTTGATAGCACTTTCGGGCTGTCTTAAAGGAGAAATTTCGCAAAAAATATTACGGGGAAGGGAAGATGAAGCATTAGATATAGCGGGAGAATTCAAAGCGATTTTCGGCAAAGGGAATTTTTATCTTGAACTTATGGATTTATCTATGCCCGAGCAGAAAAAAGTAAACGAAGTATTAATTAGAATTTCTCAGAAACTGGATATCCCGTGGGTTCTTACGAATGATGTTCATTATCTGGAAAAGAAACATTCTGTTGCTCATGATGCGTTGCTATGCATCCAGACGGGGTCAGTGTTGCAGGAAGAAAACAGGCTTAAATTCAGCACTGATGAGTTTTATTTCAAATCTCCGCGGGAAATGGAGAAAATTTTTGCCGATTATCCCGAGAGTTGGAAAAATACTATCGAGGTTATGGAAAAATGCAATCTGATGTTGGAATTCGGGAAGTTTCATCTCCCTCATTTCCCCGTTCCGGGGGGGGGAACTCTTGATTCTTATCTGGCCGAATTATGCCATGAAGGGTTTAAACAAAAAATTCCGGATGCTGACGACAAAACAAGAGAACGGTTGGAATTCGAATTATCAGTTATAAAGAATATGGGTTTTTCGGGTTATTTTTTAATAGTTAATGATTTTATAAAGTTTGCCCGCTCACAAAAAATTTCCGTAGGTCCGGGGCGAGGTTCGACAGCGGGCAGTTTGGTTGCCTTTTGTTTAGGCATAACGGAAATAAATCCTTTGAAATACGGGCTATTTTTTGAAAGGTTTCTTAACCCCGGAAGAAAAAAGATGCCTGATATAGATATAGATTTTAGCGATACTAGAAGAGGCGAAGTTATAAATTATGTTTCCAACAAATACGGGAAAGATAAAGTCACTCAGATTATTACTTTCGGAACTATGGCGGCAAGGGCCGTGATACGGGATGTGGGTCGGGTTCTGGATATGCCTTATGGCGAAGTCGACCAAATTGCAAAGAGGATTCCTCTGTTGGGACATTTTACTGTTGAAGAGGCAGTTAAAAAAGACAGCGAACTTAAGAATTTTCAGGAAAAATATCCCGCTCTTTTTGAAATATCCAAAACCTTGGAAGGACTTCCACGCCATGCTTCTACTCATGCGGCGGGGGTAGTAATAGCGAGAGAGCCATTGGTCGAATACACTCCGCTTTATCAAGTTAATGAGGGCGAAATACTGACTCAATACCCGATGGAGATTTTGGATAAAATCGGGCTTTTAAAAATGGATTTGCTGGGATTAAAAACGCTTTCTTTACTTGATAATGCAATCGAAATTATCAAATCTACCAAAGGAAAGGATATTGATTTGATAAACCTGCCATTGGATGATTCTGCGACATATAAACTTTTGCGGGCGGCAAAAACCATCGGCGTTTTCCAGTTGGAAAGCGAAGGCATGAGGGAACTGATGAAAAAAATGCGTCCCGACAGTTTCAAGGATTTGATAGCGCTTTTAGCTTTGTATCGCCCCGGTCCTTTGGGCGGGGGACAAGTAGATGCATTTGTAAAAAGAAAATCCGGCAAAGAAGAAATCGAATATCCTCATCCTTCATTAAAAAATATATTGGAAGAGACTTACGGAATTATTCTCTATCAGGAACAAGTTATGCAAATTGCTTCGGAAATCGCAAATTTCTCGTTAACAGATGCGGATGACTTAAGAAGCGCGATGGGGAAGAAAATACCGGAGGTGATGGATGAAAAAAGAGCGCAGTTTGTAAAAGGCGCCAAGAAGAACGGCATCTCGGAATCCAAAGCAAATAAAATTTTCGATTATATGGCGTATTTTGCGGGTTATGGGTTCAACAAAGCCCATAGTACTGCTTATGCCTTTGTGTCTTATAGGACGGCATATCTTAAAGCAAATTTCCCTCTGGAGTTTATGGCAGCGCTTCTTAATTCTGAAAAGGCGAACAGAGACAAGATGGCTATTGTCATAAACGAATGCGCTGAAATGGGTATTAAAGTTTTTCCGCCGGACATAAATGAAAGTTCTATCGATTTTACCGTTATAGGAGACAGCATAAGATTTGGATTGTTGGCAGTAAAAAATGTTGGAGAGCAAGCAGTTCAGGATGTAATTAAGGCCAGACAAGAAAGAGGTAAATTCATTTCGCTAATAGATTTTATAGAAAGGATAGACTCGCGAAAAGTCACAAAAAAAGTTATAGAAAGTTTGATTAAATGCGGCGCCTTTGATTGTTTGGATAAAAACCGCGCCCGCTTAATCGGCATATTGGAAAAAGGGATTAATAATAAATACGGCAAAAAAACGGGGCAAATTGCTCTTTTTGCCTCTTCGGACGAGAAACCCGTCGAAGATTCCAAAATACCGGAATTTAGTAAATCTGAAGTTCTGCAGTTTGAAAAGGAACTTTTGGGTTTTTATTTAACCGGACATCCCTTGGCTAAATATGAAGAAATTCTAAAGAAATGCACAACTGGCGATACAGTTAACTTGCCGAAATCAAACGGTTCCAAAACCGTAAAAATCGCAGGAGTAATAGGCAATATAAAAAAGAGGTTTACCAAGAAAGAAGGCAGAAGGATGGCTGTGTTCAAACTGGAAGATTTAAAAGGGAGTCTGGAAGTTTTACTCTTTCCGGCTGCTTTCGAAAAAGAAAAAGACCGCTTATCAAACGGTGCGGAAGTTATCGTGGAAGGAAGGTTGGATATGGCTGAGGACCATCCCAAATTAATTGCTTCTTCTTTGAAGCCGATTGCGGAAGTTATCAGAAATTTTTCCGCAAATTCTGAATCGGCAAGGCCGCAAAAAGCAAAACAAACGCTGCATATCCGCATCGATGAATTACAGGCGGATGAAAGACTTTTAGAGCGTTTAAGAGAAGTTCTGCATTATTCGAAAGGAAATTGTGAAGTATATTTCCATATTCAGGGAAATTACAGGGAAACAGTTCTTCTGGCTGGAAATTATATGAGGGTAAATCCCGAAAAAGATTTGCTGGATAAAATCGAGAAGTTGGTAGGAAAAGGAGCGGTATCTATCGTTAATAATGATAAATAAAATTCCAAATTCCAAGTCTCAAATACCAAACAGGCGCCAATTACCAAAATCTCAATTCTCAAAAATTGTTTGTTTAGAAGTTAGGTTATTCCCACCTGCTGCGAAGCCCCGATAACATCGGGGCGGGCGAGCAGAGATTATTGGGATTTATTTGTGATTTGGTTCTTGTGATTTGATGCTTATCTTTACCCCGTTTAGAGATGGCAATTCAAAACGATGTTTAGCATTAAATAGAGCTGTGGGAGCCGAGGAGAAAACAAAAAGGTTTCCCAATTATTACAGAAATGTCAAAAGACATTTCTTATCTCTAACGGGGTTTACAAAGATTCGAAATTTCTTTATTATACTTGACTAAAATGGACAGATTAACTATCGCTATATCACCCCATATAAAAGACAAAGTCAACGTTAAATCGATAATGTGGGGCGTTATTACAGCGCTCTTGCCTGCTACTGTATGGGCTATTCTTTTTTTTCAAGCGCATGCGCTTTATCTGGTCCTGACTTGTATTACTGCGGCTGTTATATCGGAATATGTTTGTCAGAAAATTCTGAAAAAACCTGTAACCATAAACGACGGAAGCGCTTTTTTGACGGGACTGCTTCTTGCTTTAGTTTTACCCCCTTCTTTCCCTTTATGGGCGGGCGTTTTGGGCGCTGTGGTTTCAATTGTTATAGGAAAACACCTCTTTGGGGGATTAGGTTATAACATTTTCAATCCCGCCCTTTTGGGAAGGGCGTTTCTCTCCGTCACTTTTCCCGTTTTTACTACTACATGGAAAATGCCTGTTTTGAATACCGCAAAATTTTTTTCGGAAGGAAATTTCTCTATTTTTTTCTCGGGCGATGCGATTACAAGCGCGACGCCGCTTGCTTTGGCGCTTCCTAAATTCGGCGTGTTAAATCCTGATATTCCTTCTTATCTTGAACTTTTTTTCGGTATGCACAGCGGATGTATCGGAGAAGTCTCAGCATTTGCTTTACTTATCGGCGCAATATATCTAATTGCAAGGCGATATATTGATTGGCGTATACCTTTCAGTTATATAGGAACGGTTTTTTTAATAAGTGCATTGATATGGCTTTCTAATAGAGCTAGTCCTACACCCCTGTTTCACATTCTAAGCGGCGGGCTTTTGATAGGCGCTTTTTTTATGGCTACTGACCCCGTTACTTCGCCTGTCACGGCAAAAGGGCGCTGGATTTTTGGCTTGGGCGCGGGAATTTTGACGATAAGCATAAGAATATGGGGGGGATATCCCGAGGGAGTAATGTATTCCATTTTAATGATGAATGCCTTTACTCCGCTTATAGAAAAACTGACTGCTCCGATACAATTTGGGGGTAAAGGTAAGAAATGAAAATAGAACATTTGCAAATGTTTATAGTGCTCGGTGCTGTTTGTTTGTTTTCGGCAGTATCTTTATCCGTGATGTATAATTTTACAAAAACTCCGATTTATGAAAACCAGCAAAAAGAACTGCAGAATGCCATTTTAAAAGTTTTGCCGAAAGTTAAAAGTTATAAAGAAATAAAAAAAACGGAAACTATAACCATCTACAAAGGCGAAGATAAAAACAAGAACACAATCGGATATGCCCTAGTAGGAGAGGGCAATGGTTTTCAGGGGAAAATCAAGTTGATTGTCGGCTTGGATAAGAATTTAAAAAGTTTTTTGGGTATGGAAGTTCTTGAGTCTTCGGAAACCCCGGGACTTGGAACGAGGGTAGGGGAAGAGCCTTTCAAAGAACAAGTAAAGAATTTAAAGTTGGGCGGTGATATTCCTATCGGGATTGTGAAAGATGAGAAAAGTAAAAAAGAAACTGATGTCCAGGCAATTACCGGTGCAACTATTTCGTCTACGGCAGTTGTCTCTATTTTGAATAATATTGTTGAAGAAATTACAATGGATATAAATAGAAATAAATAGATATATGATGGAAATACATTGTAGTTTGAACAACATATTTCTATGTATTTCAAATTATTTCTATTATATTTCTATTAACATTTTGATTTTAATATGAAAATATACCGTGAATTTATCAAGGGACTTTGGCAAAACAATCCCGTATTCAGGATTCTTTTGGGGATGTGTCCCACTCTTGCCGTTACCACACAGGTTCAAAACGGTATTGCTATGGGTCTTGCCGTGCTTTTCGTGTTGTTATGTTCATCTTTTATCATTTCCATATTTAGGAAGCAGATTCCTTCGCAGGTAAGAATTGCAGTTTTTATTGTTTTTATAGCTACTTTTGTCACTTTGGCCGATTATTTTTTGAAAGCGCAGTTTCCACAGATAAGCAAACAACTCGGACCCTATGTCCCCCTGATAGTCGTAAACTGTATAATTTTGGGCAGAGCAGAGGCTTTTGCCAGTAAAAATTCTCCTTTTTATTCGCTGATAGACGCGCTTGGAATGGGACTTGGTTTTACACTTGCTTTGATTATATTGTCTTCCATAAGAGAACTTTTGGGTTCGGGAAGCATTTTGGGCTATCAGGTTTTGGGTGAGTGGTGGACTCCCTGGCTTATAATAAGTTTACCTCCGGGCGCTTTTTTGACTTTGGGGGTTTTACTGGGAACTATCAATATGTTTGCGAATAGAAGAAAGAAAAATAGGAGCGTAGCATGAAACATCTTTTGGTTATATTTTTTGCGATGATTACCACGAATAACTTGGTGTGGCATTATTTTTTGGGAATCTGCCCGTTCATAGGCGTGTCCAATAAACTCGACAATGCCGCAGGAATGGGTTTTGCCGTAACTTTTGTTATGACTTTGGCGACGCTTTTCTGCTGGCCTATCTATAATTTGGTTCTTGTAAAATACAATTTGGAATTTCTGCAATATGTAGTTTTTATATTAGTTATCGCGTCGCTTGTTCAATTCGTGGAAATGTATTTAAAAAAAACAATCCCTACCTTATATCGTTCTCTGGGAATTTTCCTGCCGCTAATCACCACTAATTGTGCCATTTTGGGAATTACGCTTTTTATGGTTATCCGCGACTATAATTTCATACAATCGGTAGTCTTTGCTTTTGGGGGAGGAGTGGGTTTTACATTGGCGCTTCTTATTATGGCCGGAATAAGAGAGAACCTTGATTTGGCGCCTGTCCCTGAAAGTTTTAAAGGTGCAGGAATTACCCTTATTATAGCCGGCATTTTGGCTTTAGCGTTTATGGGGCTGACGGGACTTATAAAATAAAAGGATATAAATGGAAATAAATGGATATATGATAGATATACAGTGGAAATGTAATAGATATGCGGTTGAAATATGGTGGATATACGTTGTTGGAATAAAAAACCAATAGCTTTGGACAATGTATTTCAATATATTTCTACGTGTTTCAAAATATATCAATTTAATATATTTCAATTATATTTCCATAATCTTTAACTATTTATGTTATTACTTGCGTATTCAATTATCAGCATGCTTGGACTGGGGCTGTTTTTTGCCTTAATTTTATTCATAGCCGATAAAAAATTGAAGGTGGAAGAAGACCCTAAAATAGAAAAAATAGAAAATACGCTTGTGGGACTGAATTGCGGAGCTTGCGGTTATCCTTCCTGTAGAATAGCCGCCGAAGCGATTGTAAAGGGCAAGGCAAGCGTTGATGCTTGTATTGTCGGAGGCGAAGCAGTAGCAAAAGCGATATCCTCTATCGTGGGCAAGGATTTTGCGAAAAAAGCGCATAAGAGCACAGCAGTGGTTCATTGCGGAGTCGACGCTTCGAATCGACAGATAAACGCGGATTATAACGGAGTAAACAGTTGCTCTGCGGCAAATTTATTAATGCAGGGCGGAATGGCTTGTAAGTATGGCTGTCTTGGGTTGGGAGATTGCGCCAAGGTTTGCCCTGTGGACGCCATAACGATGAAAAACAATGCCCCGGTAATTGATATAGAAAAATGTGTCGGCTGCGGCAAGTGCGTGAAAGCTTGCCCCAGACATATAATTTCACTTCGGCCTTACATCCCCGGCGAAAGACTTGTTTATGTGGCATGCAGTAACACCGAGCCAGGCAAACAAGTTAGAGCGGTCTGCAAAGTGGGATGTATTGCCTGCAATATCTGCCAGAAATTATCTGAAGGAGTTTTTGAAGTGAACAATAACCTCTCCCGCGTAAATCTACAAAAAGCAAAAGAAAAACAAACAGACTGGGATACTATTATCAAAAAATGTCCCACGCACTGTATATTGGGAATTAAATGAAATGATATTTGATATATAGAAATATGTGGGAATACATTAAATTGATATATATTGAAATAAGTTGAAATACATGGATATATGTTGTTACTGTTCTCACTTTTCTATTCGCAGTATGTGATTTTTAGATTCCAAATTTTCAACAATATATTTTCAGATATATCTATTGTATATTCATTATATTTCTTTTTTATTTCCAATCTGTGTTAAAATTCAGCATAATTATGCCGTATACCATAGATAAAATCGCTTCCGTTCTAAAAGATAAAAAAAGGGTTTTTATTCTTACTCATAATAATCCCGACCCTGATGCTATTGCTTCGGCCTGGGCGGTCCAATATTTTTTAAAAAAAACTTTAAATATAAAATCGAAAATTGTTTATGACGGTTTTATAGGCC
>Ga0272441_10001706_pt1 | contig 46275 bp, 39 predicted proteins | sample SSMProp6N_FD_193582 | JGI IMG/M metagenome (GOLD analysis project Ga0272441, IMG submission 193582) | Marine sediment archaeal communities from Little Sippewissett salt marsh, Falmouth, MA, United States - SSM-Prop-6N | ecosystem: Environmental > Aquatic > Marine > Wetlands > Sediment ... | reverse complement strand
CTTACCTGTTAATTCTTTATAAAGTAATTCCATAATAGATAATTTAGCGAGACTATTGTAAAGATAAATATTTTTCACCACGGATGACACAGATTAACACGGATTGTATCGGTAATCCATCCGTGAACATCCGTGCAATCCGTGGTAAAATTTTTAAATTATTATCCTTTTAATTCCTTCTTTCAGGAACTGCACATTAAAATTAATCAGCAATCCGATTCTGCATTCAGATAGTTTCATGTAGGTCATTAATTGAGCAGTATGGATTGGTATCAGGAAGTCAACAGATTTAACTTCAATAACTATCTTGTCTTCAACCAGTAAGTCAATCCTATAACCGACATCAAGTTTTTTATCTTTATATATCAATGGCATAGGATATTGTTTTAGGGTTTCTAAACCACAGTTTTGTAATTCATAGAAGAGACATTCTTCATAAGCTGACTCTAATAATCCGGGACCTAATGATTTGTGTACAATAATAGCACAGTCAACAATCTTACCTGTTAATTCTTTATAAAGTAATTCCATAATAGATAATTTAGCGAGACTATTGTAAAGATAAATATTTTTCACCACGGATGACACAGATTAACACGGATTGTATCGGTAATCCATCCGTGAAATCCGTGGTAAAATTTTTAATTCTATATTTGCGTTGAATCATAATTAACTGTTATTCAACTAAAAAATCATTATATGAGATTACTTCTTATAAGCAATTCAACTAATCCCGGGGAACCATATCTTGACTATCCCAAGAATAATATCCGCGATTTTCTTGGCAAGGAACCTGTAACAACGCTTTTCATCCCTTATGCTGCTGTTACTTTTTCTTATGACGACTATGAAGAGAAAGTATCAGAGAGGTTCAATGAAGTCGGTCACAATATAATATCCATCCACAGGTTCAACAATCCGGTAGAAGCTGTGGCAAAAGCATCAGCAATAGCAGTAGGTGGAGGTAATACCTGGAAACTTCTGAAAACAATACGTGATAACAATCTTATTGACATAGTACGGGAAAAAGTAATGAGCGGTACACCATATATAGGCTGGAGTGCCGGATCGAACGTTGCATGTCCCACTATCATGACAACCAATGATATGCCTGTTACCGAACCTGATTCCTTCAAATCATTCAACCTGGTCCCGTTCCAGATAAATCCTCACTATCTTGATGCAAATCCTGAGGGACATGCCGGAGAGACACGGGAACAGAGAATAGAAGAGTTCATTGAGGAAAATCCGGATATTTATGTCGTAGGATTGAGGGAAGGGACAATGCTTCTTGTTGAAAATGGGAAGATTCAGCTTACAGGTGCCCGTAATGCAAGAATATTCAAAAAAGGTAAACAGCCTTCCGAGATAATGCCTGGTGAAGAGTTGTCCTTCCTGCTGTAACCAAAGGTCCTGTTTTCATCCAAAATGAATTACCTTTGTCCTCTGATTGTTTACTGCCCAGGAGCAGTTATAATGATTAGAGTATGAGATTATTCCTTAAAATACTGAAAATAAGCGTCGTTCTGATCATTATAGTTGTTCTGGGTCTTTTTACGGCATCGGTACTGATGCAAGACAAGGTAGCAGGATATATTCTCAGATCACTTAATGAAAGCTTATCAACAAAATATGAATTTGAAACTGTAAAGCTTTCATTACTGAGACAATTTCCGAAGGCATCCCTTGACCTCAGAAATGTTATCGTCCATTCATCTCCCGGTTTTGATAAATCAGGCTTCCCCGAAATAAAAACTGACACACTCCTTGCAGCAGATATTGTATTTGTTGAATTCAGTATTTCTGATATATATAAAGGAATCTATAATATTGACAGGATAGGTATTAAAGATGGAATCCTCAATCTTTTAACTGACAAGGAAGGATATGTTAACTATGATATCACTGTCAGAACCGAAGAAGTGCCGGAAAGTGAATTTGCTCTTGACCTGAGAAGAATTTCGCTAACTGACGTTGAGACAAAATATTACAATCTTGCAACTGAACTGATTATTGAAGGGAGTATCGGCAGCGGACACCTTAAAAGCCGTATTTCAGGTAAAGAGATTGATTTTACGGCCCAATCCGCGATGCAGATCACTGATTTCCGATTGTACAATACTTTTATTTCCACTGCCTTCCCGGTAGATATTGATCTCAGCCTCAGCAGATCAGATAGCGGAATTATATTTAATAAAAGCTTCCTTGATATTGATGCCTACCGTTTCCGGCTATCAGGGACAATATCACCCGGCAATATCCTTGACCTCTCTCTTTCAGGCGAAGATCTTGATATAGAAGAGATCACAAAATATTTACCTGATGAAATCATCGAATTAATTGCAGATTATGATCCCTCAGGATTATTACAGGTTGACGGGATCTTCAAAGGTCAGCTTAAACGCACATCTTATCCCGGTATCAACTTTAAATTTCATCTGAGTGGCGGATCCGTAACCCTAATCAACAAAGATATCAACCTCAATGATCTGTCTTTTACCGGATCATTTAACAACGGGGAAAAAAGACTGCCTGAAACCAGCAGGCTTGATATTAAAAACTTCAGGGGAATTCTCGGTTCCACTCAATATACAGGATCATTTACTATTTGTAATTTCGATTCTTTGTATGGAACTCTTCAGCTGAAAGGAAAAGTAATATTGCACGAGATTAAAGACTTTTTCAGGATTAAGGCAATATCATCATCCGGCGGGATTATTGATCTTGATCTGGAAATGGACGGCACTCTTCCTAAAAAGGGGAAATATAGTTTCCCAGCCATAATGGATCGTGTCAGGAATGCCAACCTTCTCTTTAATAATTTTTCGCTTGGTATCAATGACGAAAAATTCTCTTTTGAAAATATCAATGGGAGACTTTTTGTTGCGGATTCCATACAGGCTGAAAACCTGCAAATAGGATTCAATAATCACAGGTTTATTGTGAATGGCATTTTTAAGAACCTCCCCGAATGGCTGTCGGGACAGCCTGTTTTACTGATCGCATCTGCCGGCATACGATCCGACCGCATAGCACCAGAATTATTATTCCCTTCACTTTATAAATCTGATACTACTTCCAAAAGGGACAGTGCCTTTTTACTTCCCAGCTCGGTCATTCTTGACCTCGATTTTGTTATAGATACCTTCAGATTAAAGAAACTTAAAGCTGAAAAGATTTCCGGAAGTCTAAGTTATAAACCGGGTCTCGTTAATTTTAAAACATTGAATTTAAACTCCCTTGACGGAATAATAACCTCTAATGGTTTTATTATTCAAAACAGTGACGATAAATCATTTAATACCAGGGGAAATTTTGATATTGAAAATATCAATATCAAATCAGCATTCGAATCATTCAATAACTTCGGACAGGAATTTATGACATACGAAAATATTAACGGTAATCTTTCCGGTTCAATGTCTGTTATCATACCATTGGATTCCCTTCTTAATATTGACATTAAATCTATTACAGCTGAAGGTAAATATACCATTGTTGACGGTGCACTTATTGATTTTGAACCGGTAAAACAACTTTCTTCATTTATAGAATTAACAGAACTTGAAAATATACGTTTCGAAAAACTTGAAAATGATATCTTTATAAGGAGCAATGCCCTTTATATTCCCCAGATGGATGTAAACTCCTCGGCAGCAGACCTTTCGGTAAACGGAGTACATGGTTTTGATAATGACTACGAATATCATGTCAGGATCCTGCTCTCGGAGATTCTCAGCAGGAAACTGAAGAAACCCAGGCCCAATACTACAGAATTCGGGGCTGTTGAGGATGATGGGCTTGGACGCACCTCTGTTTTATTAAAAATTGAAGACAGAGGAGATGAGGTAAAAGTAGGATATGATGTAAAAGCAGCACGTAATATTGTAAGGGATGATATCAGGGCTGAAAAACAAACACTAAGAACAATTCTCAACGAAGAATACGGATGGTTTAAGAATGACACCACTGTTGTTGAAAAACCTGAAGAAAGAACAACACCCCGTTTCAGAATCTTATGGGAAGAAACGGATACTTTAAGTAATGAAACAGATGAGGACCTCCCCGCGGAAGATAAGAAGGAGAATCCTCTTAGGAACCTGTTTAAAAGGAAAAGATAAAAACAGTGATAAACTTGCGTTATAAAACTCCATGGATGCTCTTTCTTCTTCTGTTTGCAATACTAACAGGAGTGGGGTCGCTTATATATACACGTTATCTTGTAGGTATTCTCAAAACAGAGGAAAGGAAAAAGGTTGAACAATGGGCTGAGGCAACAAGACTGATAATCCAGGCTGATTCAAGCCAGAATATCGATTTCCTTTATTCCATTATCGAGAATAATACCACAATACCTGTTATACTCACTGATGAGAGAGACAGTATAATAAGCTCAGGTAATTTTGATGAAGTACGTTTACGTGATCCCGGCTACCTGAGATCACAGCTCGAAAAGATAAGGAACAGAAATGAGCCTATCGTCTTTGATTTAGGAGGAGGCCATGCAAACCTGATATACTACAAAGACAGCATCATACTCAGTCAGCTCAACTATTATCCATATATTCAGATGGGTATCATTGTTCTGTTTATTATGGTCGCATATATTGCCTTCAGTTCATCACGAAAGGCAGAGGACAACCAGGTATGGGTAAGCATGTCGAGGGAAACGGCACATCAGCTTGGTACGCCTACATCTTCGCTATCAGGGTGGGTCGAAATTCTTCAGAGCAAACATCCTGACATCTCACTTTCAAAAGAGATAGCCCGAGATGTCGAACGTCTCGAAAAAATAACTGAAAGGTTTTCACGAATCGGAGCAAAGCCCGCACTCAAATCCGAAAATATTATTGCAATCATCACCCGTACAATTGATTACATTAAATCAAGAACATCAACCAAAATCATATTCAATTATGGTTATGATGAAACGAAGGAAATAATTGCACCTGTCAATGCTTCATTGTTCGAATGGGTGATAGAAAACGTATGTAAAAACGCAATTGATGCCATGGAAGGCCGTGGGGAAATAACGATTCAGATCACAGAGACAGACAGGAATTTCTATATTGATATTTCCGATACTGGCAAGGGTATTCCCAAAAGAGCTTTTAATAAAATATTCAACCCCGGATATACGACTAAGCAAAGAGGCTGGGGTCTTGGTCTCTCCCTGGCTAAAAGGATTATCGAGGAATTCCACCAGGGAAGGATATATGTACGGAATTCGGAAATAGAAATGGGATCGTGTATAAGGATAGCCATGAAAAAACAGCCCGGGAATGGAAAGGAAAGATATTGAGATAACAGCGCCGGCAGGATCTAAGGAATCGATCAGAGCTGCAATACAGGGTGGTGCTGATTCAGTCTATTTTGGTGTAGAGCAACTCAACATGCGGGCCGGTTCAGTAAACAATTTTACAATTGGCGACCTCAAAGAAATAGCTGGTATCTGCAGAGAAAACGGTCTTAAAAGCTATCTTACCCTGAATGTAGTGGTGTTCGACAATGAGATAGACCAGATGCAGAAGATAGTCGATACAGCTGCAGCTGCCGGAATATCTGCAATTATTGCCTCCGATCTCTCAGTAATAAACTATGCCTTCGCTTCGGAAATGGAAGTACATCTGTCAACCCAGCTTAATATTTCGAATACCGAAGCATTGAAATTCTATTCACAATGGGCTGACGTCGTTGTTCTTGCCAGGGAGCTGAATCTCGACCAGGTAAAGGATATTTCCGATACAATCCGTAAAAAGGATATCAGGGGACCCAAAGGAAAGCCGGTAAGGATTGAAATGTTCATTCATGGTGCACTCTGCATGGCTGTTTCAGGAAAATGCTATCTCAGTCTGCACGAGAATAACAGGTCTGCCAACCGCGGAATATGCTATCAGACCTGCCGTAAATCATATATAGTCACTGAAAAAGAATCAGGTTACCAGCTTGAAATAGACAACGAAAACATAATGTCGCCCAAAGACCTCTGTACCATAGGTTTCATCGACAAAATAATCAATTCCGGAGCGACAGTACTAAAGATCGAAGGACGGGCACGTTCTCCTGAATATGTAAAAGTAGTCTCTTCGTGCTATAACGAAGCAGTAAAATCGGTTCTTGACGGTACATATAACGAAGAAAGGATCGATAACTGGACGGAAAGACTTTCATCGGTATTCAACAGAGGATTCTGGGATGGCTACTATCTTGGTCAGAAACTTGGAGAATGGAATACACGTTACGGATCGTCAGCTACCATGAAAAAGATCTATATCGGAAAGGTTACCAATTATTTCACCAGGCTGAAAGTTGCAGAGATAAAAGTCGAATCAGGCGATTTGAAAAAGGGAGATATCATATTGATAATTGGTCCCACAACAGGAGTAGTTGAATATACAGTTAGTGAGATACGTGTTGATCTTAAAGAGACAGAGAAAGCAGTAAAAGGAGTCCTGTGTTCCGTTAAGATACCTGATTACCTGAGGAGATCCGATAAGATATATAAATGGATCAAAAGAAAGTATCTGCCTGATAAAGAATCAGGCTAAATCTACCAGACAATATTTTTTGAAGCATTCAGCACCTTATCTGTATTCACGGCAACATCATCGGTATCTGTCTCTACAGATATCAGATTGTTTGTATGTTTTTGCCTGATGCCGTATAAATATGCCTTATCATAATACTTCAGGGTTATCTCAACGGCTTTTGCAAAATCACGTTTTTCGACAGCGTCAATTGCTTCTCTTGTGTTATCTCCTCCAAGCCGTTTGCTTATCTTCATTATTGATTCCTTAAGCAATTCGGGAGAATATGTTGAGTATTCTTCAATGAGCCGGGGCACTCTCTTTTCGAACTCCATATACAATATTATCGTGGGCGAATCCTGCATATTATTGTAAAACTCATCGGGCATGAATACATTACCGATATTACGGCTTTCATCTTCAAGCCATACCGGTATGTCTTTATCGAGCTTTTTCCATTCGTGATAAAGAAGATTAGCGAAATGTTCTGATGAAGGTTGCGGAGGTTGTCCCAGTGCACCGAAAGCTGAGCCTTTATGATTAGCTATTCGTTCGAGGTCAATAACCTGTTTTCCGTTCTTTTTCAGTTGATGCAGGATAAGTGTCTTTGTGCTTCCTGTCATTCCTCCCAGGACTATTGATTTTCTTTTTTCAGAAAGAGCTGTAAGAACATGTTTACGATATGCTTTATATCCTCCTTCCAATAAAGCGACCTCTATATCACCGAGAGAAAAAAGCCAGGCCATTGCTTCAGATCTCATTCCTCCCCTCCAGCAATGTGTAAGGAGCTTCCCGTCCTGTGCTATTTTAAGTGCTTCCTGCAGTTTCAGAAACATTTTTGGTCCGGCAATTTCAGTACCGGTTATTATTGCTTTGCTTCGTCCCTCTTTTTTATAATTTATACCAACGGTTTCGCGTTCCTTGTCATCAAAAAGCGGAATATTGAAAGCACCCGGAATATGTCCTGAAGAGAATTCCGACGGAGACCTGACATCAACTACAGGAATTGTCTCGGCAAGATCGAGAAACAAAGAGATATCAAGTTTTTCAACAGGAGCGAATTTCATATACGGAAATAGACTGGAATTAATTACCCGTCAGCTTTTCTTAAAGTGTTTTGTAAAGATCTTTTTCAGTTCTTCAATTCTTACAGGTTTGGAAATAAATTCCTTAATGCCCGCCAGTTCTGCTTTTCTTTTTGTATCAGGCATATTATCTGCAGAAAATGCTACTATAAGTGTTTCAGGGTCTTCTTTAAGTATCTTTTGTGCTGAATCGTAACCACTTATTTCAGGTAAGATAAGATCCATGAAGATCAGATCATAGTGTAAGTTTATTGCTTTATTATATCCCTCATATCCATCCTCTGCAACATCGCATGAATAGCCCAGGGTATTAAGCATTTTCACAATAACTATCTGATTCATTGTATTATCCTCAACAACCAGGATATTAATGTCGCTATGCAAATCACTCATTTCCGAAGAGATTTCCTTAGTATTAAGGTATGGAAAACTCTCGTTTATCACTTCAGACAGTTCATTGATATTAAATGGTTTAGTGAGGTAATGATCAATCCCGAGGGTGAGGCATTTCATATAATTACCTATCTGGTCGTTTGAACTGATTAGCAATATTATTATCTTATTCGTCAGTTTATTTTCCCATATTGTGCGGGCTGCATCAAAACCATTAAATTCAACATCGTCAATAATTACTATCAGGTTATATTTTTCGTTTTCTGAATTCAGATTTGCCTTTATCTGGTTTACAGTCATCTTCTGGAATGTTGTAACAGAAACATCCAGTCTGAGCTTATGCAGGAATCCCAGTACTTCCTCATCCCTGTTTTGTTGTCCTGTGATAATAAGAGTCTTTATATCATTAAATGATTTTATATTACTGTGGTCAAGATCTTTAATAACCCTGTCATTGGAGAAGGTTTTTACTGTAAACCTGATTTTTGTTCCGGCATCTCCTGCAATACCTGAGGGGCTTTCGGCAATCAGTTGGCCCCCCATCAATTCAACCAGCTGACGGGCAAGTATGGTTCCGAAACCTGATTCATCACTGTTTTTTACTGGTTTTGCCTCAATATTCACAAAGTCGCCGAATATCTTTTTCAGGCTTGCTTTATCGAATTTTATACCTGTATCGAGCAATTCAAATCCAAGTGTTATATTTCCGTTCTTTCTTTCCTGCAGCTCGCATTTCAGATTTATTTCCCCTTTTTCCGTATTACTTGCAGAATGATAGATAAGATTTGTCAGTATCTGTCTCAGCCTGTATTGATCAGCAACTATACTGGAGGGTACATTCTTTTCGATATTATAATTAAATTCTATTTCCTTATCACCTATATATGTTTTTGCCAGTTCCGCACAATAGCCTATCTCATCTCTCAGATCGAAGGGTATCTGGTCAAGGATCATTTTCCCTGTTTCAATCTTTGAGAAATCGAGGATATCATTAATAATATTCAGGAGTACTTCAGTAGACCCTTTAAGAAGTGCCACTATTTCGCGGACTTCACTGCTGAGGTTATATTTGTTAATCACATCTGTCATACCAATGATACCGTTCAGTGGTGTACGTATCTCGTAGCTCATCCTTGCAAGGAATTCCGACTTGGCAATGTTGGCTTTGGCTTCCTGTTTCCGGGCTGATTCCAGCATGGTAATATCTATCAGGATCTCCATTTTTGCTTCTTCACCCATAAATGTTACCGGAATACTGTTCCTGTAAAGAACGAGTTCTCCTATCTCCTTCTTTATTATCACGAACTGGTCAGGATTGAACGGGGATCCAAGATTCCTGGCATAATAATCACCCACATCGGGAATTGATGTCTCCGGAAATATTTTCCCCTTCATCTCCTTCTCGTCAGGATATGAGTAAAAAGAAGCAGCTACTTTATTGGCTTTGATTATTTCCCTGCTTCTGTTATGTATTATTACCCCGACAGGCATCTCTTCAATAAGCTTAAACAGCATTTTCTCAGAGTCGCTCAGTCGTTGTTTTTCAGATTTCTGTGTCCTGATATAACGCCAGAAGACATAGATAATAACCTGGATAAGTATAAGTGTTCCCAGTACAATAAATATGGAGTTCCTTATAATATATTTCTGGAAAAATTCTGTGGGTGCAGAAAATATGAGGCCTATTTCCCTCTGCAAGAGCTGTGTTGAATAATACGATGATATAATTTGTCTGTCCTTGCCGTTGATGCTGGCTTTGTGTATCAGATTATCAACCAGACCTTCCCTGATAGAGTTTGAAATTATTTCAAGCTGTGAATAGTCTATTTGTTGTGTGGTATTATCGTAAATCAGATCACCCGAGTCACTCAATACCCACTGCCATTGATAATCTTCGAGATTATATACTGCAAATATCTCATTGAAATATTTCTGGTAATCGACAGAAACAACAATATTGCCGATAGCCTCATTTTGCTTTATAACAGGCAGGTAATATTCAAAGTTCCTGTTATTTCGCCTCAGTGTTTCCATATCCAGAATCTCGCCCTGTACATGCAGTACGAATTGTTGTTCAAGCCACTCATCAGTAATATCACTTGTCTCGTCTTTTTTAAGGGTATACTCATTCCGGTTGTTATCATATAATTTTATCCCGGTGACAAAATTCTTATATTTTGAAAAGAATAATTTCATTTTTTCAATAGTCCTTTGCTGGTCTTCTTCATTGTTGAAGAAACTGTGAAGGTCTTCTGAAAAAATGATTTCATTCATATCGCTTATGAAATTGTTGTTGGTATTGTCAACTGAGAATCCCACTATCTGGACCTGACGGTTCAGCAGGGTGACAATAAAATCAATCTGCCTGTTGTACAGATTGCGGTAATAGATATAATTAATTAGCAGGATTATAATGAATGCTGAATAGACTACTATTAAAACCTTCTTCATTTAGAGGAGCTATTTATCTGCAATTGGTATAAAGATAATGAATTATTAAAATCAGCGATATTTACGGTTCTCATCCTCAAGAATACTGACATAGCTTCTGTATCGCAGTGGATCAATTATTCCTTTTTCAACTGCTTCTCTCACAGCACATCCCGGCTCATCCAGATGAAGGCAATTATAATACCTGCAGTTTTGTGATATGTTGAATATTTCCGGGAAAAAATGATATATCTCGTTACGCTCCATATCGACTACTCCAAAACCCTTTATTCCCGGTGTATCAATAATAAAACCACCGAAGGGCATCGGGTGCATCTCGGGATAGGTAGTTATATGTTTGCCCTGTTTGTGATATTCCGAAATCTCTTCTGTTTTAAGATTAAGGGAAGGATCAAAACTATTCAGCAATGTTGATTTACCTACACCCGAATTGCCTGCAAGAAGATTGATCTTATTTTTCATTTTCTCCTTTATGGTATCCATCCCTTCATTGCTGTTTATTGACAGTCTGTAACATTCATATCCTATCTTTTCGTACATAGCTGTCAGGTACTCCATTCTTTTCTTTTCTTCAGGTCCATAAAGATCTGTTTTATTGATTATTATCCTTGCAGGAATACGGTAAGCCTCAGCCGTTATCAAAAAACGGTCAATAAATTCAACAGGTGTAGACGGATAGATGATTGTAATCATCAGGAATGCCTGGTCGATGTTGGCTGCTATTATCTGTGATTCCTTTGATAGCTTGGAAGATTTTCTCAGTATATAGTTTTTTCTATCCAGTACTTCGGTTATGATTCCTGACCCTTTACCTTCCGCATGTTTGAAAACGACATTATCTCCTACGGCAACGGGATTTGTTGTCCGCAGTCCTTTTACCCTGAATGTACCCCTGATAACACATTCGATAATATCACCTTCATCGGAGAGGACCCTGTAGCGGCTGCCTGTGGATTTTATGACTGTACCCTGGTTCAATATGGCTACAATGAAAAAATGATGAATAGTAAGGGGGTGTCTCAAAAGCCCCTCTGCTTTTTTATTGCCCCTAAATCCCTGCCTGTCCTGCTGAAGCAGTCAGTCAGGCAGGCCCTAAAGGGGACTTGCAGATTATCAGGTATTTACATAGCCCCCTTTAGGGGGTAGGGGGCAAGCTTAAGGCTTTCGAGACACCCCCCACCATCAATATTATTACAGTCTACAATTAATTATCTGATGCCATTAATAAAAATGGTTTCATTTCAAAGCTGTGGTAATATGGTCTTAACCTGTCTTTGTTATAATCTGACAGGCTGACTACCTTTTTGGATGCTGTTATAACATCGATCGGTACATTATCATACCGGCCGTTTTTCAATACAACTATTCTTCCATGAACACCTTTCAGTATCAGGTCGAGTGCCAGATTGCCATATGCCATAGGCACTATAGAGTCGAGGAAATCGGGTTCGCCACCACGTACCATATATCCCAGTTTCTGGTTAATTACATTTATGGTATTACCTTTGTTGTACTTGGGTGACAGTTCTTTAAGTTCAGCAGAAACAAGATCACCTATTCCGCCCAATTTTGCATGTCCGTAGGCATCCTTTTCGCTTCCTGAAAATACCATCTCTCCTCCTTTGAACATGGCACCCTCAGATATAATAACAACGGAATATTTGCTTGGATTAAGATTCCTGTCTTCCACAAGCAATTTTACCAGATGTTCGATGTCAAATTTATATTCAGGAATTACGCATCTGTTGGCAGCACCAGCCATTGTGGGCAGCATGGCGGTAAATCCCGCATAACGCCCGAATACTTCGAGGACAAGAAATCTTTCATGCGAACCGGCAGATGTCCTGAGAGTATTTGCCAGCTGGATTGTCCTGGTAACACAGGTACTGAATCCGATACAATAATCTGTACCCGGTACATCATTGTCCATAGTCTTGGGTATTGCAACAACATTTACACCTTTTTTATACAGATGAACACCATAACTGAGAGTGTCATCACCACCTATCGGAATCAGGTAATCAACATTCAGCCATTCCAGATTCTTGATAACTTCCGGTGTCAGGTCATTAATCTCAGCGCTGTATTTTTCCTTAAGATGCTGAGGCACTGCAGCTTTCGCCATATGGCTAGGCCTTGTCCTTGATGTATGGAGAAATGTTCCGCCTGTCCGGCCTGCCTTGTTCACAATATCATCGGTAAGTGGTATGAAATTATTCTTGTTGTCATACTTGTTATCACGTACCAGCTCAGTTATTCCTGCCCAGCCCCTCCTGAGCCCTATCACTTTATATCCCTCACGGTTGGCACGAATGGTAACCGCACGTATTGCGGGATTTAATCCCGGCACATCACCACCACCTGTGAGAATAGCAATTATCCCTTTTGTTTTCTTTACATTTGCCATTTTACTTTGCTTTTTAGTTGTTGCCATCTTCTTTTTTTTTGAGACCACTAAAGTAAGACATTTTGATTTTTTTGCAAATAGCTGATTAATCCATATTTCAATCAATAAATTTGTTTTGATTAATTTGCACGGATAACTTGTGTTGAAATGAGGAATAATACAAAAGTACTTATCAGCGGAGGCAGCGGAATGATCGGCAGGCATCTTACCTCCCGGCTTCTTACCGAAGGTTATAATGTATGCCATCTCTCAAGAAAACAAGACCAGTTCGGCAAGGTAAGGGTTTTCAGATGGGATCCCCAGGAAGACATTCTTGATCCGGTAATTCTCGACGGAGTGGACTATATTATCCACCTGGCAGGTGCCAATATCGGAGAAAAACGCTGGACAGCGAACAGAAAAAAGGAGATAATTGCCAGCAGGGTAAATTCGGCAAAACTCCTTTTTAAAACTGTTGTTGAGAACAACATTGATATCAAAGCATTTGTGTCATCTTCGGCAACAGGTTATTACGGTGCAGTAACATCAGAGCATATTTTTACTGAGGAAGATCCTCCTGCCGATGATTTTCTTGGTACCACATGCAGGCTCTGGGAAGAAGCTGCAGATATGTTTGAGACCTCGGGAATAAGAACTGTAAAAATCCGTACATCAATGGTACTTGAAAAAAGCGACAGTGCCCTTACTAAGCTTATGGCTCCGGCAAAATACGGCATCTTCCCGCTCATCGGCAGCAGCCGTCAATATATGCCATGGATACACATTTCCGACCTTTGTAATATTTACCTAAGCGCTTTAAATAGTGATAAAATGAAAGGTGCCTACAATGCTGCTGCACCTCAACATATAACATTCCGCGAGTTCATGAAGATACTGGCCTCTACAATGGACAAAAAAGGAATTTATATACCTGTTCCCTCATTTCTGTTAAAAACCGCACTTGGTGAAATGGCAGATATATTGTTAAAAGGCAGCAGGATATCCTCACAAAAAATATTGGAAACCGGTTGTCAATTTACATTTGACAACCTGAATAAAGCACTTGAGGATCTTGTAAACAAATAATCCTATTGACTATCTCCCTCCTATCTGCATTTCGGTAATCCTGAATGTAGGTGCTGCAAAACTTCTGTTCATGTCGATATCGGTTCCCATCATGTCGATGGCATTGAGGATATCAAAAGCATGACCGGCTATTGTAACACCCTTGACGGGATGAACCAGCTCACCGTTTTCTATCCATAGTCCGCTTGCACCTCCGCTGAAATTACCGCTTACCGAATCTATACCGTAACCGGTAACATTCAGCAGCAACAATCCTTTTTTCGTGGCTGCAATTATTTCATTCCTTGTATGTTTTCCGGTCGAGACATACAAATTATGTGTACCTATACCGGGCAAAGAGCTGAAACCACCGCGTGAAGCATTACCAGTACTTTTTACACCTGCCCTTTTAGCTGCTTTTGTATTATATATGTAACTTTTCAGGATCCCATTCTCCACAAGGTTGTTTTTGATGGTGGGTACACCCTCGCCGTCAAAAGGAGCACTTCCGAGGCTTTTGGGTCTTGTTCCGTCATCAGTGATACTAAGCAAAGGTGATGCAAACTGTTTGTCAAGATGGTCTTTCAGAAAGCTGGCTCCCTGTAATACACGTTCTCCGTTTACTGCGGATATTACTCCACCGAGCAGTGAACTTGCAACATCGGGATCAAAAATAACTGCTGCCTTTTGTGTTTTAATCATAACAGGATCCAGGAGTTCTATAGCTTTTTTCGATGCAACAGCTGCTATCTCTTCAATTGGTACAAGGTCTGAAAAAAACACCCTCGAGCAGTATTCTCCTCCTGTATTCTTCTGATCGCCTTTTTCTGCAACAACATATACACCAAGGTAGCAGCCAGACGATTTATATGTCTTCAACAGGCCATTGGAGTTCCCGATGAAGATCTCTGACTCACCTTCTCCGTAACCGGCTCCCGAACTCTTCGTGATCCTGGGATCTTTCATGGTAAGCTCTTCAAGCTGTATTGCCATTTTTATCTTTTTATCCATAGGTTCAGCTGAAATTCCAGGATCAAAAAGATCTTCAACCGGAGTAATGTCTTTATCATCTGGCAGGACATTATTTTCATCAGGTGTGGATAACCTGGCAAATTCTATTGCTTTTGATATTGTATCTTCCAGCGATTTGTTGTTGAAATCGTTGCAATGACTGAAACCCATCTTCCCGTCGACAAAAACCCTGAAACCGACTCCCTGCGATGAAGCCTCCTCAATGGTTTCAATTTCCGAATTAAGTACATTTATTGAAAGGTTTCTGTTTGATTCAAGAAAGACCTCTGCTGCATCAGCACCGAGGTTGATACATTTCCTTACCAGTTTTTCTGTTAAATCTATATTCTTCATGATTATTCCTCTATACTTAATTAATTATGCTTTACTGCCTCCCACATTTATTCCCCTTATTCGTACTGTCGGCTGTCCTGCCGATACTTCAGCTATCTGGCCCTTACCGCAAATTCCGGGACCAAAGTCAAGATCATCACCCACGGCGTCAATATTCGAAATGACATCCATACATGAACCTATCAGTGTAGCTCCCTTGATGGGTACGGTTTTTTTGCCGTTTTCTATCATATAAGCCTCCCTGCATGTAAAATTAAATACCCCTGTTACGGGATTTACGCTTCCACCGCTCAGGCTCTGGACATAAATCCCTTTCTTTGTTGAAGCAAGAATATCGGCGGGGTTGTCTTTTCCTTTCTCAATAAAAGTATTTGTCATCCGGGGTATAGGTATATATCTGAATGACTCACGCCTGCCGTTACCGGTTCTTTGCATCGATAGTTGTTTGGCACTCAGTATGTCGGTCATGAATCCTTTTAGTACTCCATTTTCTATCAGTACATTGCGTTTAGCTTCAGTGCCTTCATCATCAAAGTTTATTGTACCCCTGAAGTTCGGAAGCGTTCCGTCATCAACCATTGTGAAACAATCAGCTGCAACCTTTTGTCCCAGCTTCCCTGTAAAAGCACCTATCTCCTTGGCAATATTGTCGGCTTCCAGAGGATGTCCTACTGCTTCATGTACCAGCACTCCTCCCCATCCGTTCTGCATTACAACATCCATGATCCCTGCCGGTGCTTCTTCAGCATCCAGCATTGCTATTGCTTCGCGGGCTGCCCTTTCCGCAACAGTCTCAGGTGTTACCTTTTCGAACATCTCGAATCCCGAATGTTTGCTTAAGCGTTCACGTGCCATATGACGTGCCGTGCCATCGTCGCTCATAACCTGGACGATAAAGAAGAGCAGCGGCAATTCATCCTTAAGATAAATGCCTTCGCTATTGGCTATTACCCTGCTCCTGACCTCATCATTATAAGTCACAAAAGCCATTTTTATGCGTGGATCATAATCCCTTGCTGCCTGATCGGCTCTCTTTATAACCTCTATACGTTTTTCATCAGCTATTTCTGCAAGCGGCTGCTCAACAGTGATGAATGACGGTCGTGTTGCTTCCGAAACATTAACCGGTGATACCGGGTCTCCGCTTTGTGCAACATATGAAGCTACCTCAGCTGCTCTTAAAAGTTTTTCTTCGGTAATCTCATCAGTATAGGCATAGCCCGTTTTGTTGCCGGTAATAACTCTTACACCGGCACCCTGACTTATTCCATATAATCCGCTCTTGAAAATTGACTCTTCCATTACAATCTGACGCGATATACGGTTTTCGAGATAGACATCCGCAAAGTCTCCTCCCTTTTCCAGCGCTTTTGCAATAACAAGGTCTAATGCCTCCTTTCCCATTTCGAGAGCCGAGGAACCTCTGACTCCGCTTTTACAGGCAACCAGCTGTGACATAAGCGCAGGTGTCGCAGCTATCAACAATCCACCCTTCATACTAAGCTCAAGAAATCGTCTCCGGGGAATGTCTCTGACACTGTTTCTTCTAATTTCCATAATATCTGCTTTTTGACGTTACCAAATAATTATATCTGTAGCACTATGAACCAGGTAAAAATAGAAAAATATTATCTGTTATCACTATTTAAGTCTCCTGATTTGTTTAATTCCCAAAATTAGACCTTCTTTATAATATTATTTTCCGGTTCAAACTAAAAAATCCTTATGCTTTACCGTACAGATTATCATATACATACAAAATACAGTGATGGCAAGGCAGCTCCTGAAGATTATGTTTCCGCAGCGATATCAACCGGTTTATCCGAGATTGGTTTTTCTGAACACCTCTCATTGTTCAGGGAAAACCAGGACTGGGTTATGGCCCCCGAAAAATTAGCCGACTATATAACCCATATCGATAATCTGAAGAATATAGTAAAGGATATATCCATAAGAACAGGTCTCGAAATAGATTTTTTCCCCGGTAAAGAAAAGGAACTTGAAAGATTTCTCAGCCGTTTTGATCTTGATTACAGGATAGGTTCTGTCCATTATATGGGAGATGATACCGTTGATCTGGGACCGGAATTCTATGAAGGCAAGGATATAGATAAACTGTTTGAATCATACATCAGATTTGTTATTGCTGCTTCTTCATCAGGTCTTTTTGACATCATAGGTCATTGCGACCTGATAAGGATATTCGGACATGAACCTTATACAGACACCGAGCCGCTTTACAGGGAGCTGGCCAGGACCATGAACAAATATGATGTTGTATTTGAGCTTAATACAAACGGGAGAAATAAAGCTGTTGGTGATTTCTATCCTGATCCCCGGTTTCTGTATGTTTTCAGGGAGGAAAATGTTGCGGTATGTGTGAATTCAGATGCACATATGCCTTCACGTGTAGGTCAATATTTCGATGAGGCATATAGACTATTGAAAAATGCCGGTTTTACTGAAATGGCTGTCTTTGAAGGGAGAAAGAGAAGAATGGTGCCTTTACAGGATAATGATTATATCAATTAAAAATCTGTAATCATTTAGATACAGACTAATTAAGTCTTAATTTTACATTTATTGTTGTTAATTCCACACCATGAAAAAACCTTTGATATTTTTATTTATATCTGTCCTGACCGTTATCATCATTGGAGGATGTTCTTCCCCTGAAGAAAACCGTATTTATTCCGACGGACCGGAAATTATATCATTCAGGGCTGTACCCTTTAATCTCTCCGATGTAAAGCTTCTTGAAGGACCCTTCCTCCATGCCACAGAACTCAATAAGGAAATTCTGCTCGGATATGACCCGGACAGGCTGCTTGCCAGGTTTTATTCTGAAGCAGGTTTGAAACCGAAGGCTGATCATTATATGGGCTGGGAGAACGAATCCCTGGCAGGACACAGCCTGGGTCATCACCTCAGCGCATGCTCGATGATGTACCGGAGTACGGGTGATACAAGGTTTCTCGACAGGGTAGACTATATCGTCGATGAACTAAAGATAGTCCAGGAAAAAGACGGCGATGGTTATATCGGTGCCATGCCGGATGGCAAAAGAGTTTTTGAGGAAGAAGTGGCGAAAGGGAATATACGATCAGCAGGCTTTGACCTGAACGGGATATGGGCTCCCTTCTATACCATGCACAAAATAATGGCAGGATTAAGAGATGCATACCACCTGTGCGGAAATGAAACAGCCCTTGAGGTTGAAAAACAATTTGCTGACTGGATAGCAACTATCGTAACTCCTCTCAACAATGAGCAGGTTCAGCTTATGCTACATTGTGAACATGGCGGGATAAGTGAAACATTTGCTGATCTGTACGCCGATACAAATAATGAAAGATACCTTGTAACAGCCAGGATCTTCTATCATGAAGCTATCCTTGATCCTCTGAAAAATGAAGAGGATATCCTTCCGGGCAAACATGCCAATACCAATATCCCTAAATTGATCTCACTGGCCAGGCTTTATGAACTTACAGGTGACACTTCCGACAGGAATGCTGCAGAATTCTTCTGGGAAACAGTTACACAACACCATTCCTATGTAACAGGTGGTAATGGCAATGATGAATATTTCGGTCCTCCCGATAAGCTCAGGAACCAACTTGGCGAAGGGACAACAGAGACATGTAATGTTTATAATATGCTGAAGCTCACGGAACATCTTTTTGAATGGGAGGCAGAAGCCAAAGTAGCAGATTTTTATGAAAGAGCCCTATTCAATCATATACTCTCTTCACAGAATCCCATGGATGGTCATGTTGTTTATAACCTGTCACTCGATATGGGTGGTTACAAAGATTTCCAGGACCCGGAATGGTTTACCTGTTGTATAGGTACAGGAATGGAAAATCATTCAAAATACGGGAAAAACATATACTATCATAATGATAATGAACTATTTATCTTCCAATATATTGCATCTGAGCTTACCTGGGAAGATAAAGGCCTTACAATAACTCAAAACACAGGATATCCCGAAGAACACGGCACATCTCTCAGGTTCAAATGTGATTCTCCACAGAAGTTGACATTACAAATAAGGTATCCTTCCTGGGCAGAAAACGGTATTGAAATAAGAATAAACGGTAATAAAAAACGGGTTAAAGAGTCTCCGGGTTCGTTTGTTGCCCTTGAAAGAACATGGGAAACCGGTGATATTGTAAATATAGTTGTTCCGTTTTCACTTCGCCTTGAAACAATGCCTGATGACAGCAACAGGGTCGCAATAATGTATGGCCCCCTGGTAATGGCTGGAGATCTTGGTCCTGTTAATGACACAGTTCCCCGGGATATAATGTATGTACCTGTTATGATGACTTCTAACCGTGATCCTTCAGCATGGATGAAACCGGTGGAAGACAAGATCAATACTTTTTTGACCGTAAATACCGGAAGACCCCGTGATGTTGAAATGAGACCATTTTATACCTTTTATGAAAGGAGATATTCGGTTTACTGGGATCTTTTTACCGACGAGCTATGGGAAGCCCGGCAGGAAGAATAAAAATAAAATTCAGGGCTCACCCCGGCAATACGGCAGGACCTGTATTCGGAGTGAGGACAATAAAAAAATAATCCGTCTTGTAACTTTGTATAAAAATGCTGATCTTTATTAAAGTCTTTATTGATTAAACAATGAAAAGAGCATTCAGAATCTTACTCACAATCACGTTTATTATAGTATTTATCTCATGTACCGAGGAACCGGTACCACCTACAGTATCAACTACTGCCATTACAGGGATCACCACTTCAACAGCTGTTTCAGGCGGGATTATTACTGACAAAGGAGGTGCCAATGTCACCGAGAGAGGGGTATGCTGGAATACCACCGGGGATCCTACTATTGATGATAATCTGACTGTTGATACATGGGATGACTCGGTTACATTATCTTTTACAAGCAACTTATCTGAGCTCTCCCCAAATACCTTATATTATGTGAGAGCCTACGGTATAAATGTTGGCGGGACAGGATATGGAGATACAGTGTCATTCACCACACTCGGGGATGAACCTTCTGCTGTTACCCTTGATGCTTCAGATATCGAGACACATTCAGTTACCCTGAACGGAACAGTGAACCCCGGATTGTTATCAACTACAGTCGGTTTTGAATACGGCTTATCAACAGATTATGGTTCTACAATCGCTTCAGAACAGAGTACGATATCAGGCGACTCACCCGTGAATGTAACTGCTGAATTAACAGGTTTAACTCCGGGAACGACATATCATTTCAGGACCAGCGCTGAGAATTCCCTTGGCACAGTATATGGTGAGGATAAAACATTTACAACAAACGGCAGTCTTCCGGATGCTCTCGCAGATGATGTTACAGGTCTGACATTAAATGCTGCCACACTAAACGGATCGGTGAATCCAAACTTCCTTGAAACGGATGTTATTTTCGAATGGGGAAGCACTACAGATTATGGTAATGATGTGGCTCCGTCACAAAGTCCTGTAACTGGGAATAGCTCTGTGAACATAAGTACTGATCTGTCAGGCTTAACCCCGGGAACAACTTATCATTTCAGGATCAAGGCAACAAATGAACTGGGAACAACATACAGTGACGATATGCCTTTCAAAACATATGTTGTGGCAGATGCAGATAACAATATGTATCATTCTGTTACCATCGGCACTCAAACATGGATGCAGGAGAACCTGAGAACCACCCTTTATAACGATAACAGCAGTATACCATTGGTAACAGACAAAACTGAATGGAAAAATCTCTCTTCCGCCGGATATTGCTGGTATGATAATGACGGCGACAGCTATAAGTCAGCTTACGGGGCTTTATATAACTGGTATACTGTAAATACAGGTAAATTATGTCCTTCAGGCTGGCATGTTCCGACAAATGCGGAATGGATCACTCTGGCTAATTATCTTGGCGGTGAAAGTGTTGCGGGAGATAAATTAAAAGAAGCAGGAAGTGACTACTGGGGTGATCTTAATACCGGAACCAACGAAACCGGGTTTACAGCACTCCCGGGGGGATACAGGACGGAAGAAGGAATATTTACGAATATTGGTATAAATGCCCAATTCTGGAGTGCCTCATCTCTTCTTCCGACATCTTCATATTCGGTAATTCTCTATAATAATGCCCGTAATATATCAAGAGCGGGTACCACAAATGTATATGGCCTTTCTGTCCGTTGTATTAAAGATTGATTGCTATATTTGCAGACTCAAAAATATAATTTATGAGAGCTGTAATACAGCGTGTAAGGAAGGCATCTGTTACTATAGGGAATCAATTGAGATCAGAGATAGGTTCCGGACTGCTGATACTGGTCGGGATCGAAGAAGCAGACAGTGATACTGATATCAACTGGCTTGCGAATAAGATTATACAATTACGAATCTTCAATGACGATGATGGTGTAATGAATCTTCCTGTTATGAAAACAGGAGGAGATGTCATGGTTATCAGCCAGTTCACCCTTCATGCCTTAACAAAAAAGGGAAACAGGCCTTCATATATTAAAGCTGCGCCTACAGAAATTGCCATTCCTCTTTACGAAAGGTTTGTGGCTGTATTGTCAGGTCTTCTTGGCAAACCTGTAGCAACAGGAGAATTCGGAGCAATGATGATGGTGGAAATCCATAATGATGGTCCTGTGACAATAATAATTGATACGAAAAACAAAGAATAACGGCTGATGCATGTGAAAAATCAATCTGTCGATGACAGGAGACTTAAGAGATCTGTTCTTGTTGTAACTGCATTTGCTGCTTTTCTGACCCCTTTTCTTGGTTCGGCTGTTAACCTTGCCCTGCCTGCAATAGACAGGGAATTCAACACCACGGCAATAGAACTTGGATGGATACCCAGCAGCTTTATACTGTCGTCGGCAATGTTTCTGCTTCCCTTCGGCAGGCTTGCAGACATTGTTGGCAGGAAGAAAATCTTCACATACGGTATATCTCTTTTTACAATATCGACTTTCCTTATTATCTTTTCATGGAACATTGAATCGCTCATTATTTTCCGTATAGTGCAGGGCATTTCAGGAGCGATGATCTTCGGCACCAGTCTGGCGATCCTGACCTCTGTTTTCGAGCCCGGAGAACGTGGCAGGGCTATGGGAATAAACATCACAGCGGTATATACAGGCCTCTCAAGCGGTCCTGTAATAGGCGGACTGCTGACACAGTATTTCGGCTGGAGGAGTATTTTCATATTCCTTGTCCCTGTAGGAATAGCATCACTGTACCTGATATTCAAAATGATGAAGCCGGAATGGTCTGAAGCCCGCGGGGAAAAATTCGACTGGACAGGATCGGTAATCTATGGATTATCAATTGCTTCATTCATGTATGGCTTTTCAAAGCTGCCTTCTGCACAAGGGTGGACTTTTCTGGGTTTGGCTCTGTTATTTGCAATACTATTCGTGCTGGTTGAAAAGAGAATCAAAAATCCTGTTTTTGAAATAAGGCTGATACTCCGTAACAGGGTCTTTGCATTTTCAGGAATAGCTGCTCTGATACATTACTCAGCAACAGCTGCCACCGGATTTTTTATCAGTCTCTATCTTCAGTATCTTAAGGGTTTTGATGCCCAAACGGCGGGATTCATCATGATCTCGCAGCCTGTAATGATGGCATTATTGTCGCCTCTGGCAGGGAAGCTGTCCGACAGATATAATCCGGGGGTTATTGCTTCAAGTGGCATGGGGCTTACTGCAACAGGACTTATAATGCTTTGTTTTATAAATGAAATGACAGCAATCTATCTGATAATCATTATGTTGGTCATTATGGGTGTGGGTTTTGCACTGTTCTCATCCCCCAATTCCAATGCCATAATGAGTTCTGTGGAAAAGAAATATCTTGGTGTTGCATCGGGTGTTGTCGGTACGATGAGGATGGTAGGACAAATGCTCAGTCTGGGAATAGCCATGATGCTTCTGGCACTTTATATGGGCGATGAATCCATAGTACCGGAAACATATCCCTCCCTCATCTCAACCATGCGTACCGGATTCAGTATCTTTTCAGTTCTATGTATACTGGGAATTTTTGCCTCATTGGCAAGAAATGGAAAGCTTAAAAAGAATGATTGATACTGAGGAAATCAAAATGTAAGAAAGATTTTTAATGTTTAGGGAAAACAGGTAGTGTTATAAAAACAAAAAACACTAAATTGAGACGTTTCTTTTTATAATGACCTGAACCTTTATACTATGACAAAGCTTTACCAAAAACCCATAAAATCATGCCCTTCAGATACTGAAATCAGGAAAGGGCTTAAAGAGGTTGTAGGCAATATTCCTGAAGTACCCGAAAAGCGTCTCTGGATGAAAATATTGAATCTGATTGACCTTACAAGTCTCGACACTACCGACAATAAGAGCAGTATTATTCATCTTACAGGTAAGATAAACAGTTTTCAGGGCAGATTCAGCAATATACCCAATGTGGCAGCTATATGTGTTTATCCTAATTATGTTTCTGTCATAAAGGAAAAAATCACTGTCAAAAATGTAAAAATAGCAGCCGTGGCAGGGTCTTTTCCCACGTCGCAGACCTTTAAAAGCATTAAGATTGCAGAATGTAAAATGGCTATCGAAGCCGGTGCCGACGAGATTGACATAGTTATGCCACTAGGATATTTCATGATGAACGATTATGAAAAGGTGGCCGATGAGATCAGGGAAATAAGAGAAGCAGTCGGTGATAAAACACTTAAGGTGATTATTGAATCAGGTCTTCTGGGTACATATGAAAATATTTTCAGGGCTTCGCTGATTGCAATGGATGCAGGTGCTGATTTCATTAAAACCTCCACAGGTAAAGTAAATATATCGGCTACTCCTGAAGCGGCATTCGTAATGTGCAGGGCTATATCGGATTTCTATTCCGAAACGGGTATAAAAGTGGGATTTAAGCCTGCCGGCGGTATTGTTACCGGCGGAGATGCTTTGCTTTATTATCATATTGTCAGTTATTGCCTTGGCGAAGAATGGCTCAATAACATATTATTCAGGATAGGAGCGAGTCGCCTGGCAAATAATATCTTATCGGAAATTGCCGGAGAGCGACATGAGCATTTCTGAACAGGAACATAATATCGTAAAACAGGATTCGTTACAACATATCCGGGATACTACTGAACGGCAAATTGATGTTTCCGTTGACACTCTTCAGGTTTCCGATACTGTCGAAACAAATAGTACTGCCTCTGTCCAGCCTGTAAAGAAAGAACCCTTGATCATTGACACTGTTTCTGATGGGACCAAACCTGAAATCACTTTTTACGATTCGGCAAATTTTATCGTTTCTTCAAGGATTCAATTTACCGAGAGATTTCCCTTCGTATTTATTGAAAAGATCAAAAAAAGTAAACTTGAAGCCGGAGAATCCCTTATAAAAAGCCTCAGGGAAGGACAGGAACTGCCTGAACAACAACTTAAGACAGACTGGTTAATATTTGTGGTTCTTGTTATCTCGGCACTCTATATATTCATAAGTACGGGTTATAGAAGGTTCTTCAACGAAATGAAAAGGTTCTTCCTGTTCCGGGGGATCGGTGATACTGCATCAAGAGATATACAAGTTCTCTTTCACTGGAAATCAACAATAATAAACCTGGTTACATTTCTTAATATAGCATTGTTCGCATATTGTGCAGCCGACTTCTATGAATTCATACCTGATAATATTCCGGGAATCCTCTTCTGGGCCATTTGCTTTGTTGCTATAGCAGGCGTTATTACCATACGTCATATCTTATGTCTCATTACCGGTAATATAAGCGAGGAGAAAGATCTCTTCGACGAATATATTATTACGATATATCATTCGTACAGGTATCTTGCAGTAATCTTATTTATACTGACTATATTCATATTATATACCCGGTTTATTCCGGTTGAAACACTCTTTACGGCAGGATTGGTTATCCTGGCAGTAGTATATTCAATCCGTATAATCAGATTCTTTTTTATTTTTCTGAAGAAGAATATTTCTATTTTCTATTTGATTTTATACCTTTGTGCGCTGGAATTTCTACCTGTTCTTGTTTTAATGAAATACATTACAGGCGTGGTTTAGGATAATTATGAGAGATTTATGGAAAGTTAAACTAAAACTGTAAATCATTGAAAATAAGAAAAATTTTAGTGTCGCAGCCAGAGCCTTCGGAGGCAAAATCTCCATATCTCGACCTGGCAAAGAAATACAATCTAAAAATTGATTTTAAACCTTTTATTCAGGTTAAGGGTGTATCAGTAAAAGAATTCAGGCAGCAAAAGATCAATATTCTTGACTTCAGTGCCGTGATCTTCACAAGCAAGACCGGAATAGATCATTTTTTCAGGATTTGCAATGAGATGAGAATCAATGTTCCTGATACGATGAAATATTTCTGTATCACCGAAAATGTCGCATTCTATCTGCAGAAGTATATTGTATACAGGAAAAGAAAGATATTTCACGGGAAGGCTAAATTTCAGGATCTCATTGATGTAATCGTTAAGCATAAAGATGATTATTTCTTTGTTCCTCTTTCTGACCCTCACAAAGCAGAAATTCCCGAAATGCTCGATAAGAGTAATATCAAATATATGATCGGGACTCTTTATAAAACAATCAGCTGCGATTTCTCCAACGTTAATAATTTTGAATACGACATTATTGTCTTTTACAGTCCTTCAGGAATTAAATCGCTAAAGGAGAATTTCCCGGATTTTGTCCAGGGTGATATCAGAATTGCGGCCTTCGGGCCTACAACGGCCTGTGCCGTGGAAAATGAAGGACTACGACTTGATATTGATGCTCCCAACCCTCAGGCCCCCTCAATGACTATGGCTCTCGACAATTACCTCAAAGAGCATAACAGGAATAATAAATAAATACATTCATTTGAAATATTTTTTAAAACCATGCGGAAAACCGGATTGGTTTTTCCCATGCCCGTCCTGTTCATGAATACAACAAGAAAAAAATTCCATAAGTCTGAAAGACTCTGCAGCCAAAAGATCATTGGCTCACTGTTCGATAAAGGAAATGTTTTTTATTCAGGTCTTTTCAGGGTTGTGTGGGATATAAGTCCTGCCGAAATACAGTACCCGGCCCAGGTCGCATTCAGTATACCGAAAAAGAATTTCAGGATTGCCGTAACAAGAAATCTACTTCGACGCAGGATGAGGGAAGCATATCGTAACAATAAACATACTCTTTATGACCTGCTGATAAAAGAGAATATACAAATAATATTTATCGTTATTTACAGGAAGAATACCGTAGCAGATTTTCAGACTATCGAAAATGCAATGAAAGAAATATTTGACAAGTTAAAGGTTTTGATCAGGGAGATCGGTAAAAAATGTTAAAGATGTATTAATTATTTCTTTACCAGTCACTTTAACGAATATTCTTTATATTTTCACCGTTTTAAAATTAAGTTACAGCAAGAAATGAAAAAGACAGGCACAAAAAAGATTATCATCCTTATCAGTATATTGATCTTTGCGGGAATAAGTACCGGCTTCCTGTTTGTACAGGAATCACGTGATTTCCGTCTGGCAAAGAACCTCGAAATATTTTTCTCCCTTTTCAGGGAATTGAATGCTTTCTATGTAGATGAGATTGATCCTGATAAAATAATTAAATCGGCTATTGACAACATGCTTACTACTCTTGATCCGTATACTGAATATTACCCGGAATCGGAAGCAGACGAATTTACTTTTCTTACAACAGGCAAATATGGTGGAATAGGATCTCTCATAAGGGGTGGAAGCGAATATGTTGTTATAAGTGAAGTATATAAAGGATTTCCTGCAGATGTAGCAGGTATAAAAGCAGGCGATATACTAAAAAGGGTTAATGGTGCTAATCTAAAAGGCCTGTCTACAGAGAATGTGAGCGAAAAGCTAAAGGGAAATCCCGGAACAGATATTACCGTAACAGTCGAAAGAAATGGAACAGAATTGGATTTTCAGATGAAGAGGGAAAGAATAATTATCCCCCCTGTCCCATATTTTGGAATGATAAATGATGAAACAGGATATATACGCTTTACTAACTTCACACAGGACTGTGTACAGGAAGTAAAAAATGCATTTATCTCACTTAAAGACAGTAATGCCCAAAAGATAATACTTGATCTGAGGAGCAATCCGGGAGGACTTCTGAAAGAATCAGTGGGAATAGTCAATCTTTTTGTAGGACCCGGTAATGAGGTTGTTGAAACAAGAGGCAAAGTGAAACAATTCGATGAAGTATCCAAAACAACAAAGGAAGCTGTTGATGAAGACATACCCCTTGCCGTCCTTATAAACAGAAGTTCTGCTTCTGCCTCTGAGATAGTTGCCGGTGCGATACAGGATCTCGACAGGGGAATAATTGTCGGTCAACGTTCATTTGGCAAGGGACTGGTTCAGATAACCCGCCCGTTAAGCTATAATACACAACTTAAAGTGACAACCGCAAAATATTATATCCCCAGCGGCAGATGTATACAGGCTCATGACTTTGCACACAGGAATGAGGACGGAAGTGTGGGTATAATACCCGACTCACTGATCTCAGAGTTTAAGACACGAAACGGGAGAATAGTAAAAGACGGGGGAGGTATAACCCCTGATGTCGTTATAAGTCCTGATCCTTTAAGCCTGGTAACAACAGAACTATATCTGAGAAACATGATATTCGATTTCGCTACAGAATATTACTGGTCACACCCCGAATTAAAATCTGTTTCAGGGTTCAGTTTTACTGATGAAGACTATACTGATTTCCGGAATTTTCTTGTTGAACGGGGTTTTAATTACAAGACATTTACGGAAGCCTCACTTAATCAGCTTATTACCAATGCTAAGAAGGAAAAATACTATGATCTGCATAAAGAACTTTTTGAACAACTCGAGAAAGAGATTGTACACGATCTGAATTACGACCTTACATTATTCAGAGAAGAAATAACAGAACTTCTCGAAGAGGAGATAATCAGCAGATATTTTTATGAGAGTGGTGCCATAGCCCGGGGTATCAGTAAGGATGAACAGATCAATAAGGCTCTCGAGATTCTGGATAACAACGAACTATATACTAATATACTCAGCGGTAATACTGAATCACAGTTAATTACCAGGCATAATTAAAACATATCCCTGTTACTTGTCAGAGGAGGTACTAAAGTCACCTCATCACCGTCAACAAGTATATAGTCTTTTCCCGGTATCTCACTATTTATCAATATCCTGTATTCGTAGTTTCCAATACCGGGAAAATCATCTTCTATTCTCAATCGCAGATCATTAAGAGATTCCACATTGTTATAATGTTTAAAGTTTGTTTGAGTTAGCTCAGAAAGGATACCGAAAAAGCTGACTGAAATTTTCATGATTAATGTGCTTCATGCCAGTTTTTTCCCGTGCCCCAGTCAACTTTGAGGGGTACTTCGAGACTGGCTGCATTAGACATCTCATGTAAAACCAGTTCCCTGACATCTTCCAGTTCGGATTCATAAACCTCGAAGATAAGTTCATCATGAACCTGAAGGATCATTTTTGATTTGTATTTACGGGCTTTGAACTTCTCATGTATCCGTACCATTGCAATTTTGATGATATCGGCGGCAGTACCCTGCAGGGGTGCGTTTATTGCATTCCTCTCTGCATTACCCCTTACCACCTGGTTCCTTGAGTGTATATCCCGTACATATCTTCTCCTTCCGAACATTGTTGTTACATACCCCTTTTCTCTTGCTTTATTTATACTTTCATCCATGTATTTTCTGACACCAGGATAGGAATCAAAATAACCGTCGATAAGTTCTTTGGCTTCTTTCCTTCCTATAGTTAGTCTTTCCGAAAGACCAAAAGCAGATATTCCGTAAATGATTCCGAAATTGGCTGTCTTTGCCCTGGCTCTCATCTCCCTGGTAACATCTTTAATATCAACACCGAATATCTTTGAAGCAGTGGCTGCATGAATATCATTTCCTGATTGAAAGTCGGCTATCATATTCTTATCCCTGCTGAGATGAGCCATCAGTCTCAGCTCAATCTGGGAATAATCAGCCGAAAAGAAAATATACCCGTCTTCCGGAACAAAAGCTTTCCTGATCTCCCTGCCTCTTTCCTCTCTTATCGGGATATTCTGAAGATTCGGATTATTGGAACTTAGCCTGCCTGTAGCAGCAACGGCCTGGTTGAATGATGTATGTATTCTTCCTGTTTTCTCATTTACCAGCCTTGGCAGAGCCTCTACATAAGTTGATAACAGCTTTTTCAGTCCCCGGTATTCAAGCACCTTCTCAATAATAGGGTGTTTGTGGGTTAACCTTTGCAGTACCTCTTCATTGGTTACAAATTGCTTTGTCTTGGTAACTTTTGCATTATCATCCAGTTTGAGCCTGATAAAGAGGATATCGCCGAGTTGTTTCGGAGAGGAAATATTGAATTCGGTGCCGGCAAGTTCATATATCTCATTTTCGAGATTTATAATATCATTTCTTAATGTTTTGGCGAAAGTATTCAGTTCTTCACCATTCAAAATAACTCCATTCCTTTCCATTTCGGCAAGAACGCTGATCAACGGCATTTCAATCTGCGAGGCCAGTTCCGAAAGGTTTTCTTCTTTAATTTTCGGTTCAAAGAGATTTTTAAGCTGAAGTGTAATATCTGCATCCTCCACAGCATATTCTTTCATCTGATCAACAGGTACCGACCTCATGCTCTTCTGGTTTTTCCCTTTTTCACCTATCAGCGATTCAATATGTACCGGGGTATATGAAAGATATATTTCCGATAGTAAATTCATATTATGCCTCATATCCGGTTCCAGAAGATAATGTGCGATCATTGTATCAAAAAGAGGCCCGGAGACATTTATTCCATAATTGGCAAGAACCTGGATATCAAATTTCATGTTCTGTCCTATCTTCAATATACCGGGGTTCTCAAGGAGGGGTTTTATTAAAGCAATTATTGCCTCTGTCTCTTTTTCAGATTCCGGAAAATATATGAGATATCCCTCACCTTTCCCCCATGATAGGGCAAGGGCAACAATTTCTGAATTAAGCGGATCAATATCTGTTGTTTCGGTATCGAAACAATACTCTTTCTGCTCTCCGGCTTTTCTGATTATCTTTTTAAGCTCTTCCGGATCATCAATAAGAATATAATTATGATCCACATCGTTAATAGTAGATTTGGAATGAGTCAGGTCGCCCCCCGGTGTTTCAGAAAAAAGGGAAACCTGTAAAGGAGCCTTGGTATCAATAATTTGTTCCCCTCCGGCAGGTTTTTCCTGCATATCTGTTTGCGGTAAAATACGTGTGGCTATAGTTCTGAATTCAAGTTCGTCAAACAGCTCTTTCAACTTCTGAACATCCGGTGATGAAGTTTCCAGTTTTTCCTCTTCAAGCTCAACAGGCACATTCAGGATAATGGTGGCCAGCTTTTTTGAAAGTTCTATCTGTTCCCTGTTATTTTCAATTATCTCCTTCAGCTTTCCTTTTAGTTTGCTGGTATTCTTAAATAGTTCTTCAACAGAACCATATTCCGAGATAAGCTTCATTGCTGTTTTGGGGCCCACTCCCGGTGCACCCGGAATATTATCGGACGAATCTCCCATCAGTGCAAGGATATCAATAACCTGTCCCGGTGATTCTACTGAAAACTCCCTTTTTATATCTTCAACTCCCCATCTCACAGATTCATTTCCGCTTCTTGAAGGTTTTAGCATGAATATCTTATCAGAAACAAGCTGTGCAAAATCTTTATCGGGAGTCATCATATAGGTTGTAAATCCTTTCTCTGAGGCTTTTTTTGCAAGCGTACCTATAATATCATCTGCCTCATACCCGGGATAGTCCATATAAGGAATATTATAGGCTTCAAGTATCTTTTTTATATATGGAACAGCCTTTTTAATGTCTTCAGGTGTTTCATCCCTGTTCGCTTTGTAATCATTGAACATCTCATGCCTGAATGTTGGTCCTGGTGCGTCAAACACAACTGCAATATGAGAGGGCTTTTGTTTGTTCAGAACCTCCTCGAGAGTAAGCAGGAAGCCGAAAACCGCAGAAGTATTCAGACCTTTTGAGGTTATCCTGGGGTTCTTAATGAATGCATAGTATGACCTGAATATCAAGGCATAAGCATCAAGAAGGAATAGTTTTTTATCTGATTTACTGGTCATTTTATCATTGTTATTCATTATCTTTTGCATACCATTCGGCATACGATCTTGCTGTTTCAAAAAGCCTGAGACTATGTAATTTTACACCTTCCGGTATCTCCTCCTTAAGCCGCTTTGCAAAGTCTGCCACGAGGTTTTCACATGTTGGTGTATAGTCAACAATAACCAAATTTCCGAATGCCTTTTTTATTACATCCAGCTTCTCCTTGTCAAAATCCCTGCTTACCACCACGGAATGATCAAACTGACTGACAATTTTCCTCATCACAATCTCCTTAAGTACAGTAAAATCCATTACCATTCCGTTTTTGGGGTTATTTGCATCATCAACCGGCATACCTGATACCGTTACAAACAGCTTGTATGAATGTCCATGCACATTACGGCACGGACCGTCATAATTTTTCAATACGTGAGCCATCTCAAACAGAAACTCACTGGTTACTCTTATAACCATACTCATAATTCTTAAAAATGAAAAACAATATTCAAAAGTAGTTATTCCGGTGGATTATATAGCAACCGGAACATATTGCTTCGATTATAACACAATAAAAAATATTTTTATTAATTCTAAATAATTATTTTAAATACTTTTGCGAACTTTGTAATTTAATAACCGGCTATATGGACGAAGAAAATATAAAACTTACATTTCCTGCACTTTTTGATAATACAGTAAAAAAGCATGGAAATTGCCTCGCATACTCGTTTGTAGGTGAAGAACCGGTTAGCTTTGCCGGAGCCTCAGAGAAGATCAGGGCGTTGATTGCCTTTCTTGAAAAGGCAGGTGTTGGCCCGGGAGACCACGTTGCTATACTGAGTTCCAATATGCCTAACTGGCCGCTTGCATATTTCTCCATTACATTCATGGGGGCTGTGGCAGTACCTGTTCTTCCTGATTTTTCGGTCACGGAAGTATTTAATGTTCTCGAACACTCTGAGTCAAAGGCAGTTTTTATATCTTCTTCACTGCTTAACAAAATCAAAGACTCCTGGCCTGAAACTCTCAAAATAAAAATACTGATCGAAGATTTTTCTGTTCTTTCCACAGATAAGGACTTGTTAAAATATGATCCTGAAGCATTTCCATCCGTAAAATATAATGTTAAAGAAGATGATCTTGCATCTATTATCTATACATCCGGAACCACCGGTCGTTCCAAGGGAGTGATGCTAACACATAAAAATATCTGTTTCAACGCCATAAAAGGAGGTAAGATCCAGCCAGTTACCGAAAATGACAGGTTTTTGTCGGTATTACCTCTATCACATACCTATGAAAATACCCTTGGACTCATCCTTCCGATGTTATACGGAGCATGTGTTTATTATCTCCGGAAACCTCCCACACCACCGGTATTACTGCCTGCCCTGGAAACGGTTAAACCTACAATAATGTTAACTGTTCCGCTGATAATTGAGAAGGTATATTTCAATAAGATACTGCCAAGCTTTAACGAAAAAATAATCCTCAGACTACTTTATAAAATATTCTTTATAAGGAAAATACTTAATGCTGTTGCAGGGAAAAAACTAATGAAGACATTTGGCGGACACTTGAAATTTTTCGGCATTGGAGGTGCCAAGCTGAATAAAAGTGTTGAAAAATTCCTTATTGAAGCAAATTTTCCCTATGCCGTAGGTTACGGTCTTACTGAGACAGCCCCGCTTCTTGCAGGGGCAAATCCACGTAAAACAGTATTCGATTCGACCGGCCCTCCAATCGAGGATATTGAGCTCATAATAAACAACCCGGATAAAAATACAGGTGAGGGTGAGATTTGGGCACGTGGTCCGAATATCATGAAAGGTTACTATAAGGAACCCGCCCTTACATCAGAAGTACTTACTCCTGACGGATGGTTTAAAACCGGTGATCTTGGAATAATGGATACTAAAAATAACCTGTTCATAAAAGGACGACTTAAGAATATGATCATTGGGGCAAGCGGCGAAAACATATATCCTGAAGAGATTGAATCACTGATCAACAGTTTTCGATATGTCGTTGAGTCTTTGGTGATTTACCGTAAAGGTAAGCTGGTTGCTCTTGTTCATCTTAACATTGAAGAGCTCGAAAGGAAATATGAGCACCTTAAGAAAGAGATGACTGAGAAATTTGAAGAAAAAAAGGAGCAGCTCCTGATTGAGCTGCAAGATTATGTAAACTCCCGCGTTAATAAATTCAGCAGGATCAACAAGTTTATACTACAGCCTGTACCCTTTCAGAAAACAGCTACACTTAAGATAAAAAGATACTTGTATATATAGAAATACCCCCGTCCCGCTGAAGCGGGACTGCCCCCTAAAGGGGGCTATATAAATACCTGACAATCAGCAAGTCCCCTTCAGGGCCTGCCTGACTGACTGCTTCAGCAGGACAGGCAGGGATTTAGGGGCAATAAGAAAGCAAAGGGACTTTTAAGACAGCCTCTGGTTATTACTTCATTGCTTCACTGTATCTTTCGTTGACAGTATCCCAGTTTATAACATTCCAGAATGCCTCAACATAATCAGGTCTTTTATTCTGGTATTTGAGATAATAGGCATGTTCCCAGACATCAATTGTCAGAAGAGGTGTGCCTTTTACAGGTGAAACATCCATCAATGGATTGTCCTGGTTTGGTGTACTACCTACGGCAAGCTCCTTACCGGGGGTAAGATAAAGCCATGCCCAGCCGCTTCCAAAGCGTGTTTTGGCAGCATTGCTGAATATCTCCCTGAATTTCTCAAACGAACCAAATGTTTTGTCAATTGCAGCTGATAACTCAGCAGAAGGCTTTGATCCGTTCTTTGCCAAATTGTTCCAGAAAATAACATGGTTATAGAAACCTCCTCCATTGTTCCTTACAGCATCACTGGCTTTGGATACTTCCGCAAAGATCTGCTCAATAGGAGTGTTTTCCAGTTCAGTACCTTTAATGGCATTCACAAAATTATTGAAATATGCTCTGTGGTGCCTGTCATAATGTATCTCCATAGTCCTGGCATCTATATACGGTTCGAGTGCATCATAAGCGTAAGGCAATGCCGGGAATTCTTTTGTGTTAATCTTTTCCATATCTGATTTTTTTAATTCATTTACTTGTCCTGACAGGGATAATGAAGATAGAATCACTGCAAAAATCCCTGAAATAATTATTCTTATATTACTATTCATTTTCATTTTATATATTTTTTTATTAAACAACAATATGTACAGAATGTTCATATTAAAATTTATACGAATAAAATAGTCACACCAAAATTATTATTTATTATGCAACTTTTAACTTATTTTTGTCGTTATAAATAAGATTAACCAAATCTGCTTAACATGAAAAAGACACTAATAATATTATTGTCATTTGTTTTGATTGCAGGACTTCTGACAAGTTGCAAGAAAAAGAAAGGGGATCCTCCGGTATTACCCGACGAAGAATCAATGATCATAGATTTCAGTAATTTTGAGATTGGTAAATCGGTTGATTTTCTGGCTCTTGAGAAGGGTGTTGAAAACAGTAACTGGGAATTTGCCGCAACGGTTGCAGGATACTGGAAGGCAATACTTACCGGAACTTTAATTGTACCGGTATCTGCATTTAAACTGGCTATTGACCAGTCTCCCGAATGGATCGAAGAAAATACCTGGGAATGGAATTATTCCGCAAGTGTGCTGACGGTTACCTATAATGCAAGACTTGTAGGGCAGATAAGGGCATCAGATGTAAAGTGGACTATGTATATCTCAAGGGAAGGCACAGGTGCATACGCTGAATTTGTATGGTTTGAAGGTACCTCTGACCTTAACGGGAACAGCGGTCAATGGATCCTTAACCACAGCTATACCTACCAGGAATCTTTACTCCAGATAGACTGGACAAAAACCGGAGATTCCATGGGAACAGTTAAATATACATATATAAGAACTCTGAATGATAACCGCGAAACAGATACATTTAACGGAAGCTATATCGAATACGGAGTTACATCCAGTGCACTTGACGGATATTACAGCATTCATTACTACAGCTCCACATACCAGACATTCTGGGATGTTGATGTGGAATGGAGTACCGATAACTATAATGGCAGGGTGATGTGTTTACCCTGGTTTGGTGACTCTGACTGGCACTGCTGGAACAGCCAGCTGGTTAATATAACCTGTGAATGATAAACTCAACCAATAAAATATATAGGGTATCTTAAAAGCCGTTTCGCCCCCTGCCCCCTAAAGGGGGTTCTGTAAGTATTTGGTAATCTGTAAGTCCCGAAAGCTTTCGGGATTTAGGGGCAATAAGACCATAAGGAGACTTTTAAGACACTCTTTTTTATTTATTGTCAATTAAATTTTTGCTATTTTGCACCACATTTAAAACAGAACCTGGATGTCTGCGGGGAAAAAGTCAATATTACTAATAGCATTGATTCTCATTGCTGACCAGATCCTTAAGATATGGATTAAAACACATATGGTGATTGGTGAGGAAATCCCTGTTTTCGGAAACTGGGGGATGATTCATTTCGTTGAAAATAACGGTATGGCCTTCGGTATGGAAATGGGTGGTAAACCCGGTAAACTGATACTCAGTATTTTCAGAATCATTGCCATTATTGCTATAGGGTATTTCCTTAATTCAATTATCAGGAAAAAGGTTAACCTTGGTCTCATCCTTGCTGTCAGTGCCATCTTTGCAGGCGCTATCGGCAATATTATAGATAGTGCATTCTACGGGATGATCTTCTCTGAAAGCTATATCCAGCCGGCTGTTCTCTTTCCTCCTGGGGGCGGATATTCTTCTTTTCTACACGGTAGGGTGGTCGATATGTTCTATTTTCCCATTATAAACACACATTGGCCAGACTGGTCTCCGATCAGACCAGGTGAATCATTCATCTTCTTCAGACCCGTATTTAATATAGCAGATTCGTCGATAACCTGCGGTGTGATTTCCATTATCCTTTTCCAGAAGAAGATGTTCGGGGATTTTAATTGAACTGATACTTGCATCCGCTTGTTAATACATTAGACACGTTGATCCGAAATTGCTATATTTGAATGAAATAATCCTGTATGTCCGTACTCAGCGATATTAAAAGGCCTGTTGAGAAAGAGATGGGTGAATTTGAATCCTACTTTAGCAGGACCATGAAAAGTAATATCCCGCTCCTTAAAATAATCCTTAATTATATTCTCAGGCGCAAGGGAAAACAAATGAGGCCATTACTGGTATTCCTTACTGCAAAACTCAACGGCACCATTTCCGAAGCTTCATATGTTGCAGCGACACTTATTGAGCTCCTGCATACAGCTTCTCTTGTACATGACGATGTGGTGGACGATGCTCATGAACGCCGGGGAGCATTTTCGGTTAATGCACTCTGGAACTCAAAAATTGCTGTTCTGGTAGGAGATTATATGCTCTCAAAAGGCTTGCTGGTAAGTATTGAAAAAGACCGTTACGACATGCTTGAAATAGTATCTGAGGCAGTAAGATCAATGGTTGAAGGTGAGCTTCTACAGCTGCAAAAATCGAGAAAGCTGAATATTAAGGAAGAGGATTATTATAAGATCATCATCAGCAAGACGGCGGCCCTCATCGCAGCATGCACGGCAACAGGGGCCAGATCCGTGACCGAGGATCCGGATGCCATACAGCTCATGAAAGACTTTGGTGAAAATATAGGTATCGCATTCCAGATCAGGGATGATATACTTGACTACGAGGCTAACGGATTAACGGGAAAAACCATTGGTAATGATATTAAAGAGAGAAAAATAACACTTCCCCTCATCAATTCCCTGGAGCTGGCCTCATCATTTCAGAAGCAACATATCCTGTCGATAGTGAGAAAAAGGAAGAAGACAAAAAAGGAGATCAACGAAGTAATCGACTTTGTCACTTCAACAGGAGGAATTGAATATGCTGAACTGAAGATGAACCAGTATCGCGACAAGGCCCTTGCCATACTTGATTCCTATCCCGAATCTGATGTAAAGGAATCCCTGAAACGGTTCGTATACTTTACCACTTCAAGGGAAAAGTGATCCCGTTCAAAACAGTATTTGAAATATATCATCTGAGCAAATATGCAAGGAACACTCCCAGATAATTGCCTACAGCATAACCTGCAATACCTACTATCAGTCCTGTAAGAATAACTTCCCTGTTCCTCAGGGCTCCTGCAACGACAGGAACAAACGGAGGTGAACATATCAGGGCAGATCCCGATATAATTACAGTGTCAGCGTCAATCTTGAATAATCTTGCAAGAAGTGCATGCAGAATATGGGAACCGAACATCGCTAATGCCACAAACCAGAACAGGTCAAATGAGATATTCACAAGTTTTCTAATATCGGCCATTGACGATACAACCAAACTGAATATCAGGATTATATACATTCCTGTCTGAAATGTCTTTTTGATATTCTTTATCCGCGGAACAAATGAGAATGCTATCCCGAATGTTGTTATCAGCAGTATTATTGCTGCTGTGGTAAAGGTCTCCGGGAAGAGCCTGCTTAAACCATAACTCGCGGCAAAGATCAATATTGACAGGCCGAATGCTCCCAGTACAGGAACAAATGTCTTTTTTTGAAAATATCCCGTATATGACTCATAATCCTCCTCAAGATTTGTATCCAGCTTCAGATTGCCTGTTTCGGGAGATTTGAAAGGACGCAGCCAGAGCAGAAACACCCGCTGCCCGACCGATAGTATGAATACCAGGTATATCGCACCAAGTGCTACTTCATAGGTATGTGTCATCAGATAAATCTCCGTATCCACATTCAGGGCTGTTTTTATTGCAGCCATGTTAGGAGTGCCCCCTGTATAAATGCCTGTCAGCATACCTGCTATCTTCCATGCTTCCGGCAGTGTATCCCTGAAAATCCAGAATCCGACCAGTATCATCAGAATGACAGTGAAGAGCCCCAGGAATAGCGAACTAAATGCTGATCCTGCCATTTTGAACCACTTCCTGATATCCATCGAAAACAATATCAGGGGCAGTGCCAGAGGTACCGTGAGCTGTGACAACAGATCCTGGTACTTGAAAGCTCCTTCGGGCAATAATCCTATGTTGCCAACCAGCGCTCCCAGGATATAACAAATAAGCACACCACCTATTTTCTTTACAATCTTATATTTTCCTTCCAGGTAAATTACCAATACCGGTGTTAAAAGGAAAAATACGAACATAAGGATCATATGGATACTCATAACAGTAAATATTTTATTGATATTGAGGATTTTGATTATACAACAAGATCATATTGAATGAGGTTGTAAGATCAGTGACCAGGTAATGATTCAATACTATTCTGAAAGCAATGTAAATAAAAAATAATGTTTGTAGTATTTTTTATTTTATTTTTAAGTCTTTATACTTAGCATTTGTATAGAAATACTGAGTTATTTTCATTTTTTTTTAAGAATACTTACTATCAAGATGGTAACACTCAAACAAATTGAAGAATTTATCTCCAGCCAACCGATTGCATTGGTCGGGGTATCAAGAAATCCGAGAAAATTCGGATATGTTGCATTTAAAGAATTAAAGGAAAAAGGATTGAACTTAATTCCCGTAAACAGGTATGCATCAGAAATACTTGGTGAAAAAGTATATCCTGATGTTGCTTCATTACCACCGGAGGTTAAAGGACTGATTGTGATGACAAAAAAAGCGGAGTCACTGGAAGTGGTAAAAGACGCCCTCAAAAAAAACATTAAACAACTTTGGATACAGCAGATGTCAGATAATAAAGAGGTTCTTGAAGAACTTAAGGACAGCGGTATAAACTATATCACAGGTCAGTGTATCCTCATGTATTACAATCCTACAGGTATACACAAATTTCACGGAAAACTGAAGAAGTTCTTTGGCCGTTATCCAAAATGAAAGATTCTGGATATATCTTCAGCACGGAATTATCCGTAAGAGATTATGAGTGTGATATTCAGGGTGTTGTAAATAACTCTAACTATCTGCATTACCTTGAACATGCCAGGCACCAGTACCTGCTTTCGAGAGATATTGATTTTATTGAACTTCATGAAGCAGGGATTGATCTTGTTGTTACAAAAATTGAGATTGAATATAAATATCCCTTACGAAGCCAGGATAAATTTGTTATCAGGCTCAGGCTTGAAAGAGAAGGCAATGTAAGACTTGTCTTTGTTCAGGATATATTCAGGGTTGCGGACGAGAAACTGATTGCACGGGCAAGGGTCACCGGAGTGTCAACAAAAAACGGACGTCCGCTTCCTCCCCGTGATATCATCTCAAAACTTGATCTGGATTAAAATAATCCATAGATATTTATTCCCATACTTAAACATTATGTCATGAAAATGAAGAATTTAATTAAAACAGCCGGTGTACTTGCTTTATTGGTTTTTACAATACCCTGTCTCCTTAATTCACAATCAATTGAAGGAGACTGGTATGGTAAGGCGGATGTAGGCGGATTTGAGTTGCGTATTAATGTGCATGTCAAGTCGGAAGGAGAAACCCTTTCTTCAACATGGGACAGTCCCGACCAGGGAGCTTTTAACATTCCTTCCACTACCACCACCTTCAGTTTTCCTGATTTCTCCTTTTCACATTCCGGAGCCGGATTTAAATATACAGGAACTGTTAATCAGGAATATACAGAAATAACCGGAAATCTAGAACAGGCAGGCAGTTCTTTCGAAATAGTTTTCGGACGTAAACCTATTGCCCCTCCTTCCGGGAGCCCTGAAGCATTGAAGGAAATATACGACAAGAAAGAGGTCTACATAACCATGCGTGACGGTGTAAGGCTATTTACATCAATCTATACCCCCAAAAATACCTCATCCCCTCATCCAATACTGTTAAACAGGACCCCCTATAATATCGAGCCCCGTGGTCCTGATCATTATAATTATTTCCTTCAGGTTTATACAAGATATATCGATGAGGAATATATCATGGTCTTTCAGGATGTCAGGGGGAAATATATGAGCGAGGGTGAATTTGAGGATATCAGGCCTGTAATTCCTGATAAGAAGAATAAGAAGGATACTGATGAAACGACAGATACATGGGATACTGTTGACTGGCTGATTAAGAATGTTGAAAACAACAATGGCAATGTGGGTATTTTTGGTATTTCCTATCCCGGTTTCTATTCAACCATGGGAATTATTGATGCCCATCCTGCAGTAAAGGCAGTATCTCCACAGGCGCCTGTAACAGAGTGGTTTATAGGTGACGATTTTCACCATAACGGTGCATTTTTTCTCCTCGACTGCTTCCCGTTTTTTTACAGTTTTGGTCAGCCGCGTCGTGAACCAACACGTCAGGGTAATCCCGGGTTTCAATGGCCGATACCCGATAATTACGAATTTTTCCTTTCGCTGGGAGCCGTAAAGAATATTGCTCCGCTTTATTTTGGAGACAGTATCAAATTCTGGAATGATGCTTTTTCTCATCCCGATTATGATTATTTCTGGAAAGCCAGGGATCCCCGTCCGCACTTAAAAAATGTTACTCCGGCAGTAATGACCGTAGGAGGTTGGTTCGATGCAGAGGATCTGTTCGGAGCCCTCAATACATACGAGGCAATCGAAACACAGAACCCGAAAAACATTGATAATTATCTTGTTATGGGGCCGTGGTCACATGGACAATGGGCTGCCGGCGAAGCCCTGAATATGGGTAACATCTACTGGGATATGGATGCCAATGAGAGATTTATTGATCTGGAAACAAAATTCTTCAACCATTACCTTAAAAACAAGAACGACCTGGAAATGCCGGAAGCAATGATATTTGTGACAGGATCCAATGAATGGAGAACATTCAGTAACTGGCCACCGGCAAATACAACAGAGAAAAATATCTATTTCCACCAGGGCGACATCGCCTCTTTCAACAAACCTTCTGTAAATGACAGCTATGATGAATATGTTTCTGACCCGATGAATCCTGTTCCTTATACTGAAGATGTACACGCAAGAAGAACGGCAGAATATATGACCGATGATCAGCGCTTTGCATCACGCCGGCCCGATGTTATGGTCTACCAGACAGACATACTTGATGAAGATATTACTCTTACCGGCCCGCTTACAGCAAATCTTTTTGTAACGACAACAGGTACGGATGCTGACTATATCGTTAAATTAATCGATGTCTTCCCTCCCGACACAGAGGCTGAGGATGATGAAGATGTAGATGTGCCCCTCGGAGGTTACCAGATGCTTGTCAGAGGCGAGGTACTGAGAGGAAAATACAGGAATAGTTTTGAAAATCCCGAACCGTTTGTGCCGGGCGAAGTAACCAAAGTTAACTACGAAATACCCGACGTCGCACATACTTTTAAAAAGGGCCACAGGATAATGATACAGGTACAGAACTCTTGGTTTCCGCTGGTTGACAGAAATCCGCAAAAATTCGTTAACATATATGAATGTTCCGATAGTGATTTTCAGAAAGCAACACACAGGATATACCATGACAGGCAATATCCTTCACATATCAAAGTGATGGTTCTTAATGAATAGATATCTTCTTTTTTTTATGTAACTTGGTAAAACAGTAATATCATATCATTATGGGGAAAAAGAATTTGACACGAAGACAATTCATTGCAGTAATGGGTGCCGGAGCAGGAAGTGTCCTGATCGGTTCTTCCGCCTCCGCCATAACTTCGGGAAAAGCTGCAATATCATATGATCCATTTCAGACTGTAACCCTTGGCAATACAGGAATAAAAACCACCCTGCTTGGTATGGGTACCGGTTACAGCGGATACAACCGGTCCACTGCCATCACAAGGGCAGGAACAGCAGAATCGATGATCAGGTACTGCTGGGAAAAGGGTATGCGTTACTTCGACTGTGCCGATTCATACGGCACACATCCCTTTGCCGCTAAGGTACTTAAGGGTATCCCAAGGGAATCATATACACTGGGAACAAAGATATGGGTATCACCCGGGGGTATCCCGGAAGAAGACCATACCGACGCCGATATAAGCGTAGACCGGTTCCGTAAAGAACTGAATACCGATTATATCGATATTGTACAGATACATTGTATGACGAGTCCTGACTGGACAGATGAGCATAAGAAGCAGATGGACCTGCTGGAGACACTCAAATCAAAAGGCATAATAAGGGCTCATGGTGTTTCCGTACATTCGTTCGAAGCCCTGGAGGCTGCCGCAGCCAGTCCCTGGGTCGACATAATACATGTAAGAATAAATCCCTACGGTGCAAATATGGACTCGAATGACCCGGGTAAAGTGACCCCGGTAATAGAAAAAATGCACAAGTCGGGAAAAGGTGTTATCGGCATGAAACTTATCGGAGGAGGTAATTTGCGCGACGACCCGGATAAAATTGATAAATCATTGAAGTTCGTCCTCGGTCTCGGAACAGTCGATATGATAATCATAGGATTTGAAAAACCCGAACAGGTGGATAACTATATCGGTTTGGTTGAATCGGCCCTTCTTGCACTGAACACCTGATAATCATAACAAAAAACAATGAGATCATTCACCGTTCCTGTTATATCTTTCTTTTTGCTTTCCTTAACTGCCGCAGGACAATATGAAGGTCTGGAGGGAATTGTCAAACCGGGAGCGACACTGGAAAAACTCGCTGACGGATTTCAGTTTACCGAAGGACCTACAGCCGATAAAGACGGAAATGTATACTTTACCGATCAGCCCAACAATCGTATTCTGGTCTGGGATAATGAAAAAGGACTTGAGGTTTTTATGGAACCGGCCGGACGTTCAAACGGACTGGCATTCGATAACAAGGGTAATCTCTGGTCGTGTGCCGACGAAAAAAATGAACTCTGGCAGATAAGTCCGGAAAAAAATATTGAAGTAATAGTGGATAATTATAAGGGGAAACTTCTTAACGGACCAAATGACCTGTGGATAGATCCTGCCGGTGGTGTATATTTCACCGATCCCTACTACAAGCGTTCCTGGTGGTCGCATGATGAAATGCCACAGGAAAAACAGTGTGTATACTACCTGAAACCCGATCATAAAACAATAATACTTGTTGAAAATGAGCTGTTACAGCCAAACGGTATTGTGGGAACACCTGACGGGACAAAGCTTTTTGTGGCTGATATAAAGGGAAATAAGACATGGTCATATACAATCAATCCTGACGGAACACTAACAGATAAAACACTCTTTTGTGAAATGGGATCCGACGGTATGACAATTGACTCACAGGGCAATATATATCTTACAGGCAGAGGTGTTACCATCTTTGACAAACATGGCACCAGACTTGGTAATATTGAAGTCCCCGAAAACTGGACAGCGAATGTATGTTTCGGAGGTCGCAATCTTAAATACTTATATATAACTGCGAGTAAAGGATTGTACTGTATCAGCTTAAAAATCGAGGGAACAAGAGGCTGAAATACAAATCTGTTGATAAATAATCAATTCTTTTTATAACTCAGAAGTATTATTTATTCTATTCCCGGATTGGTTTTTTTATTATTGTAACCATAATTTAATAATTTCTTCGCTTATGGAGGGAACACGCAGGGCTGACATCAGACCTGGCATAGCAGTTTTGGTAGAACTTATTGAGGACAAGCGTACAGGAAAACTAACAGGAGGAAGGGTCAAAGAGATCCTGACAACATCTCCGAATCATCCCCACGGAATTAAGGTTAAATTGGAAAACGGATTAATCGGAAGAATAAAACAGATAATACGTTCCGATTTCTGAATTTCCCTGCATCTTGTCCAGTCTGTTTATTACGGTTTCTTATTTATCAATCATTCAAAAAATTAACTAAATTTGCACCGGATGAAAAGCAATGCTTTCCATCTTCTTTATTAATTAATTCTGTTTGGAAAAATGAAATATGAGGATTTTCTGGTATCATCACTGGGAAACAGCAATGTACTGACACCTCTAAAAAAGGGTCAGCGTAAAGACAGCCCCGTTTATAAGTTTGTTAAAGATGATGAAAGGATCCTGTATGATGTGTCGCTTGATCATTTTTACAAAATGAGTAAGGATAACAAGGATCCTGTATCATTTGAAAAGGCGGGGCCAAAAGAGAATCTTTATTTTGAGCCAGCCAAAACAAAGGTTGGAATAGTAACCTGCGGGGGATTATGCCCGGGTGTCAATAATGTAATAAGAAGCCTTGTACACCAGCTTTATTACAGGTACGGAATCACCAGAATACTTGGAATAAAATATGGTTATGAAGGCTTAATTTCAAAGTATAACCATCCTGTTGTTGAAATGACTCCGGCAATGGTAAGTGATATTCATAATTCCGGAGGAACATTCCTTGGTACATCACGTGGCAATCAGGATGTCGGGGAAATGGTAGACACGCTTGAAATCCTTAATATCAATATATTGTTCTGCATAGGAGGTGACGGAACACTCCGCGGAGCACATGCAATTCACGAAGAGATAAAGAAAAGGAATCTTAAAATAGCCGTTGCAGGCATCCCTAAGACAATCGATAACGATATCGATCTTATTCAGAAATCATTCGGCTTTGAGACTGCTTTTTCCATTGCAAATGATATTATACGCAATGCACACAACGAGGCCGAGGGCGCACATAATGGCATTGCCCTGGTAAAACTCATGGGCAGGGATTCAGGATTTATTGCAGCCAGCGCAGCACTGGCTATCCAGGAGGTAAATTTTGTGCTTGTCCCTGAGATAACCTTCGATCTGTACGGTATGAGAGGATTTCTGAAGATTCTTAGAAACAGGCTTGAGGAGAGACATCATGCGGTAATCGTAGTGGCAGAAGGTGCCGGTCAGGATCTTTTCGAAGATAAAGATCTTGTTAAAGATGCTTCAGGAAATATCAAACATAAGGATATAGGTGTGTATCTTAAGGAAAAGATAAAAGAGGAGTTCGATGCAAAGAAATTTCCCTATTCCATCAAATATATTGACCCCAGTTATATTATCAGAAGTGCGCCTGCAAATGCCAACGACAGTAAGTTCTGCAACCTTCTTGCACAGAATGCAGTACATGCTGCCATGGCAGGGAAAACTGATTTCGTCGTCGGATACTGGAACAATGAATTTACACTGATGCCGATACCAATGGTTGTAGCTAAAAGGAAGAAGATAGATGTTGAGGGCGAACTATGGTGGAATGTCCTTGAAGCTACCGGCCAGCCTATAAGTATGAAAAATCCATGATATGATCAGGAATATAGTTTTTGATCTTGGTAATGTCCTGATCAGTTTCAAGCCTGAAGAATATCTTAAAAAAAATTATCCCGAAGATAAAGCAGTTATTATCCTCAGGGATATTTTCCACAGTAGTGAATGGCCTATGCTGGACCAGGGTACTATTGATGTAAATGAGGCCATTTACAGAATAGAAAAAATTTCTTCTCTTACAAGGGCGGAAATAGCCTCTGTGTTCAATCTCAGGTCAGAGATAATGTTTCCCCTTGAGGAGAACACTAAAATGCTTTACAGACTAAAAAAAGCAGGTTTAAGGCTATATTATTTATCCAACTTCCACCTCGATATGTTTGCTGTGGTTAAAAATAAATATCCTTTCTTCGGGAATTTTGACGGTGGTGTGATATCTGCCGAGGTAAAACATTCAAAACCCGATCCGGAAATCTACAGGATACTTATTGACAAATACGACCTGAATCCTCCTCAATGTCTTTTTATCGATGATACCGAAATCAATGTTAAGACTGCTGAATCTCTTGGCATGAAAGGTTATTATACAAATGGTTCGGAAAAGTTAAACCTCTACGAGGTAGTATGTTGATCTGCCAAACTACGTGCTTACAGGTATT
>Ga0272441_10001705_pt1 | contig 46298 bp, 31 predicted proteins | sample SSMProp6N_FD_193582 | JGI IMG/M metagenome (GOLD analysis project Ga0272441, IMG submission 193582) | Marine sediment archaeal communities from Little Sippewissett salt marsh, Falmouth, MA, United States - SSM-Prop-6N | ecosystem: Environmental > Aquatic > Marine > Wetlands > Sediment ... | reverse complement strand
CATCGAGCCGGCCGAGTTGTACCAGGCCAATGGCCGCATTGACCTCCCCTATTCTGTAATTGTATCCCAGGTGCGGATGCGTTTCGGCTCCCCGATCGGACCCGATATGGTCGTGCCCGTGATCACTGTAGGCCTGGGCTTTCTCGTAAATTTCATCTGAATCGGTAATCAGGCCGCCCCCTTCCCCGCAGGTAATCGTCTTTACGTAATCAAAGGAAAAACACCCTATATGACCGTAACTGCCAAGGGGTTTGCCCTCATAACTCCCGCCAATCGCCTGGCAGGCATCTTCAAGGAGCAACAGCCTGTGTTCATCGGCAATGGCCTTCAGCGACCTTAAGTCGGCCATGGAGCCGCACATATGAACGGGCATAATTACCCTTGTTCTATCGGTAATCGCACTCCGGACCGCCTCGGGATCCAGGGTAAGGGTATCGTCAACATCACAAAGGACCGGAAGCGCTCCTACAGAAAGTACGGCTTCAAAACTCGCGACAAAAGTGAAGGTAGGCACGATCACCTCATCCCCAGCACCTATCCCGGCACTGGCCAGGGCCACTGTCAGCGCTGCGGTACCACTGCTCACCAGGTGTGCGTGGCGGGTCTGCATGCGTTTGGCCAGGGCAAGTTCCATTTCCCGGGCCATCCACCGGCCGTTGCGCATCCCGTCGAAGCCGTAACGCATGAGTACTCCGGACTCCAGGACTTCACTTGCCGATTGTCGTTCTGCTGCTCCAAAGTGTTCAAATCCAGGCATATTTCGATTCGTTCAAATTCATTTGTGATATAGGACCGACTCAGTTTCAGATCGGCGGACTTTGGCAAAATCAGAAAACATATCATCTTCCGCGCGATAGCCGACAGGCAATAGGAGAACCGGTTCGAGTTCCTTTGGGCCCAGCTCCAGGATATCTTCAAAAGCAGCGGGGACAAAACCCTCCATTGGGCAGGAATCTATGCGTTCTACAGCACAAACGGTCAGGAGGTTCCCCAGCGCCAGATACGCCTGGTTTACAGCCCAGTTTCGTATGTCTTCCGGTGATTTTTTTGTAAAGATGTCCAGCAACCCTTTTTTAAACGGTTCCAAAACCTCAGCTTCCGTCCTGCGGATCTTTTCCACCCTTTTAAAATAGGCTTCGATATACCCGGGTGTTATCTTTTTTTCTATACAAAGAACCAGTAAATGAGAGGCATCTGCCACCTGTCGCTGTCCGTAGGCACTGGATACGAGGGATTCCTGAATCTCCTTATTCCGCACGATCAACAGTCGTATGGGTTGCAGGCCATATGAGGTAGCCGTGAGGTTAAAAGCTCCCCCCAATTGTTTGATTTTGGCCTCGGACAATACCCGGTCGGGATCAAATTTCTTAACCGCGTATCGCCAGTACAGCGAATCTAAAGTTTGCTCCATCAAAATAGAATTAAGTAAAAAACCAAAGTTTTACAGCCATGACAAGCACCATGCCTATTAGAAATATTTTAATATACCCATCCCCTTTGTCTACTGAAATCCGACTGGAAAACCAGGCCCCCAGCCCATTGCCCAGGGCTAGCACGAGACCTACCTTCCAGATAACTTTGTCGTTGAGCGCAAAAACAACAAGGGCCGCCAGGGTGTAGATAAACACCACGGCCACCTTGGTGGCATTAGTACGCACCAGGGACAGCCTGTTAACATAGTGCAGGAACAGAATGATTATAAAGCCGATGCCTGCGTTGATAAAACCGCCATAAATCCCAATAAAGAAAAAGGCCAGCATCCCTATCCAGAGATACTTCCCGGTGATGCGTTCCTCGAGCTCGGCTACATTGACCCTGGGCTTAAAAATAATGATCAGCACGACGGCCACCATAATGATGGCAAGAATCCGGTTAAAGGTTTCCCCCTTGATGTCCACGGCGATATAGGCCCCGATAACAGAGCCCACTAAAGCGGAAATACCGAGGTAGATATTAAAAGGAAAGGTACTGACCCCCTTACTTTTGAACCCTGCCACTGCTATGGCCGTTTGCAGTACGATGGCTACACGGTTGGTCCCGTTGGCTACTGCGGGCGGCAGGCCCAAAAAAATCAATATAGGAAGTGATATCAGGGAAGCTCCTCCCGCCACGGTGTTTATAAAACCGACTAAAAAACCTACCCCAACTAAAAGCAGGTAGTGGTACCATTCTTCCATGGGGTCAAAAATACTGCATATGGATTAAATAAAACTGTCGGTCTTCCGCTGTAATACAAAACTATAACCTCTTTGATGCTGAGGTTTTAGATTCCCACAATCTTCCCGCCTGGGACCACCCAGTATCGGCAGTGATTTCGACGGAACCATTGATCCACTGGAGATTTTTCGTATTTTTTCACATCAAATACACCTGAAATGAAAAAACACCTCTTCCCTACCCTGGTATTTATGTTATTCCTGTTCACTGGAATGGCCCAACAAAAAAGCCCGCTTGAGCTTACCGACATTTTTAACCTGGAGTTTGTCTCTGAGCCCCAAATCTCCCCCGACGGATCCCGGGTGGTCTATATCCGGAATTTTAAGGATATTATGACGGATCGCAACCTCTCCAACCTGTGGATTGTCAATGCGGATGGAAGTGACAACCGGCCTCTGACCACGGGAAATCACAATGTCAGCGCCCCCCGATGGTCACACGACGGTACAAAGATCGCCTACCTCTCCAATGCCCAGGACGATAAGATGAAGCTCTATACGATGTGGCTGAGCACCCGCCAGGCGGCCGCCCTGACCAATACACCGCAATCCCCCGGCGCCCCGGTCTGGTCCCCGGACGACCGGCATCTCGCATTTACGATGTTCGTCCCTGAAAAAAATGCCTCTCCGATCCAGCTACCTTCCAAACCCGAAGGGGCCAAATGGAACGAGCCCCCCAAATACATCGACGATTTGCGGTACCGTGGAGACGGGGCTGGGTATCTGAAATCCGGGAATCGCCAAATTTTCATGCTTTCCACAGATGGGGGCACCCCACGACAACTCACCTCAGGGGCACAAAACCACGGTACCCCCTCATGGAGTTCAGACGGCAGGTCCCTGTACTTCAGTGCCAACCTCCGGGAAGATGCCGATTACAATCCCGGAAACTCAGAAGTCTATCGATTGGACCTGGGTAGCGGTGCGATCACTGCCCTGACGGACCGTATGGGCCCCGACAACAATCCCAAAGTTTCTCCGAATGGCAAACAAATCGCCTACGTTGGGCTGGATGACAAATATCTGGGGTATCAGTTGGACAAGTTGTATTTGATGAATGCAGACGGGACTAACCCGCGACAGGTTTCCGGGGATTTCGACCGCGATATCGGGAATGTGCAGTGGTCCGGAGATGGGAAAAACCTCTTTTTCCAATACGACGACAATGGGGATACCAAAGTCGGGAAACTCAACATTGCGTCCGGCAAAGTGCAATCGGTGCTTGAGGGCCTGGGCGGATTATCCCTGGGCCGGCCTTACAACGCAGCCGACTTTTCGGTGGCCTCAGATGGCACTATCGCATATACCCTGGGAAATACAGGGCAGCCGGCTGACCTGGCCGTCCACAATCGGAAGGAATCCATCAGGATAACCCGCCTGAATGAAGACCTTTTTGCCTTCAGGGAATTGGGCGACATAGAAGAATTACGTTGGAAATCTTCCTTTGACCAAAGGGAAATCCAGGGCTGGATCGTCAAACCCCCGAATTTCGATCCCAACAAAAAATATCCTATGATCCTCGAGATCCACGGGGGGCCCTTTGCGAGCTACGGATCTGTTTTTTCCTCTGAAGTACAGCTCTATGCCGCAGCAGGATATGTGGTGCTTTATACCAACCCCAGGGGAAGCAGCGGCTATGGCGCGGAATTCGGGAATTTGATCCACCATGATTACCCCAACCACGACTACGATGACCTGATGTCCGGGGTAGATGCGCTCCTGGCCAAAGGCTATGTGGATGCCGGGAACTTATTTGTCACCGGGGGTAGCGGCGGTGGCGTACTGACCGCCTGGATTGTGGGTAAAACCGACCGGTTTCGGGCCGCCGTTGTGGCCAAACCTGTGATCAACTGGTACAGTTTTGTACTCTATGCAGACAATCCGGCCTTTTTCTATAAATACTGGTTTCCCACTAAACCCTGGGAAGATCCTGAGCATTATATGAAACGATCGCCATTGAGCTACGTTGCCAACGTCACGACCCCGACCATGCTGCTGACCGGGGAGGAAGACTACCGAACACCCATTGCAGAATCGGAACAGTTCTATGCGGCCTTAAAACTCGAGGGGGTGGAAACAGCCATGGTCCGGATTCCGGGAGCTTCCCATGGCATTGCCAACCGGCCCAGCAACCTGATCGCCAAAATCGCCAGTGTACTGATGTGGTTTGAAAAGTACAGGGACACACCCTAGGTCCTGGCGAAAGTACTTCAGATTACTTAAGGATATTTAGTGCACATGGGTCTTAAGAAAAATTAGAGCGAGCCTAGTATTTTAAAAGTATCGACTATTCTTATTTAATAGTACGCAAGTCTCATTTGGGGAATAGAGTCGTATAATTCTCATTGATTTTTAATACCTTAAGAGAAAAGTGATTAAGAGTGAATTAATCCACTCATCATCTGAAAAAAATGTACGATTCCGTTTGGAGCTACAATTATAGAATTAAGAACTGGACGGGGATCAGAGAAACGAAATAATTTTCACAACCAGATAACTCCATAAACTGAGTTATTGGCTCCATAAGTCCATTCCTTTATAACTCTATACATAACCACTAAAACGATCATTATGAACGCACCAGTTATCCCGTCGCAAGGTCCTCTAGAAGGGGATCTGACTATTATCGAACTCGTCGTAAAAAATGCTAAAAAGCTATTCGATAACCCGGGGGCGGCAGACAAATACTGTACTTTGGCTGATAATTTCGGGCAAAATAATGGTCCAAAGCTAGAAGAATTTGAATCGGAAGTGTTCCCTTCTAGTATTGTACTTTGGCTGGGCAGGTTTAAAAAGAACAAAGACAGGATAGGCTTTTCGCTTTCCTTGGATGCTATTGAAATTAAGGGCGGGACAGAAATATTTGATAGAACCCTACTTATCGGGTCTGGAAAAGGAATTCTGGCTTGGACCAAAGAAGAATTTCAACAGGATCATCCTGAGAAATATAATTTGATCTTTACACTGACTAACGATGTAGGCGTCTCCAAACAGATCATAATAGACCCGAAATTAAAACCTGGCTCTAAGTTGTCTTATAAATTGCTTATACATAATATTAAAAGTATGAGACACAACGATGCCTTGCGTACAGCATTGATGGAAACGTTCAAAAAATTTAATAAAGGATCTTAAGTTTCAGTAGATCTCTAAATTCGTGAGAATGGTATTGAATGTCCTTTATACTTCGAGGTCCAGTCTATTCCGCAGATTTTGTGTAATTCTGTTTTTTCTTGTTTTTTTTGTAGAGCTACATAGCCAGCAACAAAGCATTGCAGATAGTCTTCGAGTGATTTACAAGGCCGACAGCTTGAAAGGCGCTGAGAAACTGAAATTACTCAAACTTCTGTCGTTTCATGAAATGAGTGATCCTCAAAGAGCCCTGCAATATTCGGAAGAATTAATCGCTCTTTCAAAGCGCTTAGCGGACTCAGAAGGTCTCGCAGACGGGTATCTTCATAAAGGATATATTTTACTCACTATGGGCGATCTTCCAGCTGCAATCAAGGTCTTTCACCTTAGTGCCGAGACTGCAGCTAAGTACGGCTATGCATTTAGAGAAGCCTCTGCAAACTTATCGTTAGCTGATACATATGCCGAAGCGCAGGATTACACCAGGGCAGAGGAGACTTACCTGAAATGTATTGCTAGTTTCAGAAAAATGGAAGAGGATGATAATCCTGTCATGGACAGACAACTCGGTGTGGCTTTATTTAACCTCGGTGATACATACCTTACCATTGAGCAGCCCCAAAAAGCGCAAGAGTATTTGGAAGAGGCAGGAGAAATTTTCGAACAATTGGATGCCAAAACCGAGTCTTATTCTGTAATTGGAAACCTCGGGAGGGCCTATGCGGGTCTCGGGAATTATAATAAGGCCGAAGAGAATTTAACCCAGGCTATCGAACTGCTTACCCAGGCGGGATACGGAGATCATGTTTCCGCCTATCAGGAATCGCTGGCAGCAGTGTACTTAGAACTGGGCAAATACCAAAAAGCCCATGAGGTAGCCCTACAAAGCCTGAATAGTGCCTTACAACAAGGGGATAAACCCCAGATCAGCAAATCAAGTGAGATTCTTGCCCGGGTCGATTCAATTACCGGAAATTACAAAGAAGCCTATGGCCATTTAAGCCAGCACATGGCCTATAAAGACTCTATGGGACTGGCTACTGTAGACATGACGCGACTGGAACGGGAAAGGGCTGAAATTCAAGTGCTTAGACAGGAGAATGAACTTGAACTCCAGGCACTCCAACAAAGGCGTCAACGCCTGGGACTATGGGCTGCTGGGATTACCGCCTTATTATTGATTGTTGTTGCCATAGGCAGTTACCGAAGATATCGGTTTATTAAAAACACCAATAAAATCATCTCTGAGGAACGGGATCGATCCGACGGCTTATTGCTCAATATACTGCCCCAACAAACCGCAATGGAGCTTAAAAATTTAGGTCGAGTGAAAGCGCAGCGCTTCGATGAGGTCTCCGTGCTTTTTACAGACTTTAAGGGATTTACCAGTCATGCAGAGAGTCTGGATCCCGAGAAACTGGTAAAGAGTATAGACTATTACTTTTCCCACTTCGATACCCTAATGGACAAATACGGCCTGGAAAAGATTAAGACCATTGGCGACGCCTATATGTGTGCCAGTGGTCTGCCCTACCCGTCAGAAGATCATGCAGTGCGCATCGTGGAGGCCGCCAGGGAAATCCTGGAATTCGTAGAGGCAGCCAAAAAAGATAGCTCAGAGGACCATGTGCGTTTTGATATCCGTATCGGGATCAATTCCGGACCGGTGGTTGCCGGAGTGGTCGGCACCAAAAAATTCGCCTATGACATCTGGGGGGATACCGTTAATATTGCCGCTAGAATGGAATCGACTTCAGAAGAAGGTAAAATCAATATTGCCGAAAACACGTATGAACGGATTAAGGATCATTTTGAGTGTGAGGCTCGCGGAAACATTGCAGTAAAAAATAGAGGCAAGCTCAATATGTATTATATCCTCAGTAAGAAACACCAATCCCAATCGGCCTGAGAGCTTGCCAGAACTATGCCTCTGGTAAACCAAAATACCGGCAACCAACCTGTAAAAATCCAGGCCGGTTAACCGGTACCATAGCAGCAATTCCCACAAAGCAACTATTGGTGGCCCCCCGACGAATCGGAAGACCCGGGCTCCGGTTTCCCGAAGCCCCAGGACTTAGGCACAGTCCAGGTTCTGAAGCTTTTGTAAAGCCTCAGACTTTGAATTCACATCCAGTTTCAGATAGATATTCTGAATGTGAAAATTAATGGTGCTCGGAGAGACAAAAAGCTCCTCGGCGATTGTTTTATAGGTGGCTCCCTGACTTAAGAGTTCCACAATTTGGTTTTCGCGTTCAGAAAACCCGCTATAAGATTTCCGACGGAAGGCATTGATGATTTCTCGCGCTACTTCGTTGCTGAGGGCGGCACCTTCATAGCGAATCGAATTCAATGCATCTTTTAAGCGACTCTTTGTGATAGGCTTGGTGAGATACCCCACAGCGCCATTTTTAAAAGCAGCCTTAATAATCTGAAAGTCGTTCTCCTGGCTGACCATGATCACCCGCACCTCAGTATTTCGTTTCCGGAATTCGCAAATTCCATCAACGCCTGAGATGTCGGGGAGCATAGTTTCTGACAGGATAAAATCGGGGCGTTCCCTGTCAAAATCCTTTAAGGCATCTTCAATACACGGATAAATCCCCAGGAGTTCATATTCCGGGTAGGTACTGAAGTAATAGGAATAAGTTTCATGAAACCTCGGATTGGGGTCAATCACAAAAACTTTGAGTTTGGTAGTTATGTTCATGGCAGATCAGATTTGGGTTGAATTATTCGGGTCGTCTTCTCGCAATAAGCCCTGGGACTTTTAGCCACTTGTTGTTTTTACAGACTTCGATCTTTGGACGCCACAGAGGAATTTAAATAACCACTGCGGCCATCGTTTGCTGTAAGTGAATCAGGCTATATAAGTAACGGTGCAAACTGAATTGACAGAAATGTCAACGGTGTCTTATCCCATTCGGAGGATCAGAAATCAATTCAACCTGGCGGCCGGGAATCTCCGCGGCTGCGCTGCGCATTTTGAAGTGTAGGTGTCGTTTCATAAGAGATCGATTTGGGTCGTATTTCTTTAAAATGAAATTAGATAATCCGCTCCTTTCCTCCTAAGAAATGCCTCTTTTTTCGATCAAATACCCCGTTTTTTAAAGGTCTTGCATTTCATCGATATTTTATTTAATGCCCTGATTATCTGATATTAAAAAGAAAACCACCTGCTTCTACTGAAACAGATGGTTCTTCTGGGCGAGGTTACGGACAGAAGCAAAACGCCCTGCCCGTTCTCCTCTTACAGGGCAAATTCCCGGATGAGCAGGTCACATAGTTCGGAGGATCTCAGCAACGGATCACTCCTGGTAGGTGACATCTGCAGTAGCTACCGGATTGTAGACCTCCATGATCCATTTTTCATCCCGGTATTGTCCCTCCAGGTTAGAGACAAAGGCACTTTTGGCTGCTACTTCATTATTAAAACCGGCCAGATATACATAATACAACCCGTTCTCTGAGTTATAAAATTGCTTCGCATTCAAACCCTTCCGCTTTAGTGAATCCATAAAAGCATTCAAATACTTTTTGTTCTTATAAACATTTGCAATTAAATAATAGCCAGAGGTAACCCCAACGACATCCGACCGGTTTTTGGCTCGTATGGGCAATTCCCGAAAGTCTTTCCGGGCAGGCACTTTTTTAGTTTCTTTCACTCCCGCTTCCACCGTAGCAACAGCCGTTTGCATATTGCGGCTTTTAAGATCCAGTGTCTCGGTGGGTTTCCTAAACCCATCGTCATTGCGAATTTCATTGCGTATCGTACGCACCAGGGTTTCGAATTTACGCTCGAGTTGGTCGTTCCTCGCATTCTCAATGGAATCCTGCCGCCAGATAAGCTCATCGAGGATCATCCTGTTCTCCCAGGCGAGGGTGGCTGCTGTGGCGTGTTCCCCCCCGGCTTGTTCGCGAAGCTCCAGGATTTGCTCTTCATAATTCCGAACAATATCATCTATTCGCTTATCGGTACTGGTCTCCACCAATCCTTCGTGCCCGCCATTTTTATCATCCCGAATGGAATATGCCAGGGAGATCTCGTGGTTCCAGCCTAAATTTCCGCCGGCTTCCGAGAGGTCTTTCTCCATCAGATATCCCATAGAAAGGCGCTGACTGAGGTTAACGCCCAATCCCATAGAAAGGCCATAGGTCGGGTCGTAAGTGGTTTGCAACCAGCCGTACTCCGGTAGGTCCAACAATAGTGAACCGATATACGCGAACCGGTCCAGTCCATCTTGTCCGGCCTGAACCATGGGCATAATCCGACCGCCCTCAAAGAATCCGGATGTGGCTGAGAGATAATGCGTGTACTGGAGCGATGCCCGGAGGTTATCCGTACTGAAACCCGTCAGCAGTTCATTGGTGGTTTGGTTATAGCGGATTAGATTCGTGGCGTAAAGGCCCACATCGAACCTCCCCACGGTGAGTGCCATCCCGGGTTGTATCGCAATCTGGTTTTGTTTGCTGCTTTCCTGCAAGAGTGGATCCTCCTGGGGAGCGACAATCCGGTTGCGGTCCAACCCCTGGCTTATATAGGTAAGGTTGGTTCCGAAAGCCAATTTGGTTTTCTCCCCAAGTCTTACAGAGGTGGCGTAATTCGCATTAAATCCGAATTCCTGCACTATACCCTCCCACTGTCCATAAACGCCAATTCCGAGTGCCGTACGCTCATTCATCTTATTTGAAAATCCGAGATAGTAATTTTGGATATTGTCTTCAAATGTAGCGTACTGGTTGCGGTGCATAATGTTTAAATAGGACTTGTTTTCGCGGACCAGTGAAAATGTTGGGTTGATCAGAAACCGGTTAAAAAACAACTGGTTGTGAAACGGACTTTTGACCCGGAAGTTTTCCGGGCTCGCATCCTCCTGGGATTGCAGTTCCTGGGGAATACTCAGTACAAAAAAAACAAGTATGCCCAGGAGGATCGGATATGATGGCGTTCGGCTTTTCATCGGGTTGAGGTTTTTGGGAAGATCTGATTGTAAAAAGGTTCAGAGCTTCCCGTTAAGGGTTTGGTTTTCGTTTGACCGGATACGGGCTTTGTAAAAAGCGCCCAATCCTAGTACTCTTCAAACACTGTGTTGGTATACCCCGTAGGGGTTTCCAAAGGTCGAAGTTCCAAAAAGCGATAATCCCCGTTGTCCGCCAGACGGCTGTTCTCCGTATCGCCGTAGCTAAAGACAACCTGTTGTACGATTTCGTCCGAAGTGGCCCGATTAGACATCACCAGGGCCCGGCCCTTTTCCTGCATCAGATTCATGGCAAAGTCATCCTTACGGCTGTTAAAGGGACTGCCCACATTGACGGCAAGACCTACTTTTTTGGAAGCCACCTGAACGGCAAACAGATCGAGCCCTCCGTATCCTTTATGTCCTTCTGAGGCGAAAAACAACATTTCATTATCCAATACCTGGGGATAGAGGTCATTTTTAGGAGTGTTTACCTTTTCCCCTAGATTTTGGGCCACTCCGAGACTTCCGTCCCGGCTGATTTCCGCAACATAGATATCGAAGTCACCATAGGATCCCGGCATATTGGAGGCGAAGAACAAACGCTTACCGTCTCTTGAGAGGGCCGGATGCATTACGGAGGCATACTTCGGTGCCAGGGGCACCTCCTGAATATTGTTCCAGTTGCCCTCTGCATACTCCGCTCTGTACAACTTGTGCTGCAGTTGTTTTTTAGAAAACAACCCTGTAAGTGGTTTTACATACACGGCACGACTGAAATAGGCCGTCTTTCCGTCAGCGGAAAGCGCCACCGGGGGGTTATAAGCATAGGGCAGATTGGAGCGACCCGAAACAGCTTCGGCCTCACGGGGGACGGCATAACTCTGGAGACGGGTAAGTGCATCATTTTTGGCTACCTCTCCCGCACTTATGAATTTGGGAATTTGATACTCCTCTGCCAGGGCTTGGGTCAGTCGGTCGGCTATAGGTCCTTTCTGAATTTGATAATCCTGAGAGACCTGGGTATGCCAGTCACGCTCCGTGTCCAGTTCGGGAAAATTGCGGATTCCCGCTTTGTGCTGGGCCACCATCAGTCGCTCTTTATAACTCGCGGATATCGCATCCTCCCCGACCAGATCGATAAGTTTCTGATACCAGAAGGCCGCAGTGCGAAACTTACCGGTTAAAAAATTAACATTGCCAAGGTCTTCAAAGATTTCCTTTTCGGAATATCCCATCTGAACCAGGTTCATATAATCGTCTATTTGCCGGTCGGCTTCTTTGCGCAGGGCCTCATGGGCGGCTTGCGGGTTGGCAATTTGTCCGACCGCGTTGAAACTGAGAAGGAAACATCCCAGAATCACTGTAACTTTTAAGGGGTTGAAATTGAGCATAATTTGAGATTTGGGGTTTAATACGCTCAAATTTCAAAAAGCATTGCGTTGGCTACTTATGAATTTTTCACAGGATTTGGATCAAAACGACCTCAAAATTGTTAAAATGCAATGGGGGCACTGTGAGAAATTCACAGTTTCGACCATAGAAGGGCTTTTTCCGACAAGGGAAACACCTGCCGCGTTTTGCACCGGGAATGCCGGGTAGTAGATCGGAGATTTTGTACGGTTGTCCGAGGAAGCGTATCGACATACCGTGGGCTCAGCTCCATTTAACATTATTGATTTTTGGGTCTGATCTTGTTTTCAGAAACTGACATTACCCTGGAGATCCCTTTTGAAGTCTTCAGAACGCTATTACCACAACTAAAGTACTGCACTTATTTTGTACGACGGCTGATTTCTTCATAGATCAGGCTGATTAACTTAATGGATTCATTAAGTATTGAATTAATATTTTGGAATTGATCAGTGCTACCCCTTTAAAGACTACCTTAACCAAAACAACTAAAGCAAACTGATATGAAAATTGCAAAGGATGATATTGAAGTCAAAATGGAAATTCCAGGCGCGGTAATCCGCCAGAAAACTGATTTTGGAGACGCTACGGGTTTGGGTAAAATCAGTGGAGAGTACTTAAGCCTGTCCGCAGGAGTAGACACAACACCACTATTTATAGGACTTGAGGGGGATTTATGTCAGTGTCCGCACTGGGGCTTTCTTCTGAGTGGTGAACTTACAACCACAGATGCCATGGGAATACAGGAGACTGTGAATGCCAATGAATTATTTTACTGGCCTGCGGGACACAATGTTAAGGTGGAATCCGATGCAGAGATTGTCATGTTCAGCCCGCAACATGAACATACCCATGTCATCAATCATATGATTGAGAAGACAAAAGGGTAAGGCAAGGTTTCTATTTACCTGTTTTCCTGCTATTGGCCCAAAGTAAAATGAATAGTATGGCAGTTCCCGGATACAAAAAAAGTAAAGGAAACTGTCCAATACCCGGATTAACATTAGCCAACCCAAGATAAGAAGGCCGCTTAGACCCCGTACTACCCACCTAAAAATTTTAATTGTCCTCATGGGACTAACTTCATTTTGCCTCTTTCTGCTCCTTTTCTTTTAATTGCTTCACCAGTTCTAGGGCATCGGGCACGACATCACTGCATAAAACAATGAGGGATCCTTCCACGGCGTGCTCCACGGCATGGTGGATCGCTTCTTTTTCAGAGGGAATTACCGTGATCTTTTTCTCCGGGTATTTCGAGAGGATACCATTTCGCAGCATAGCTATGAGCTCTTTCTCTGTGCGACCCCGCAAGTGCTTGTCCTGACGGATAATGATTTCATCAAACATTTCTGCGGCAATACTGCCAATTTCATTGTTGTCCTCTTCACGCCTGTCGCCTATCCCGGCAACAACACCCACCTTAACCGTGGCCTCGATTTCGTTTGTGAATTTCTGGAGCGCCCGCATCCCTGCCGGATTGTGCGCGTAGTCCAGTAAAATTTTAAACTTATTGAATTCAAACAGGTTCAGCCTGCCGGGTGTCTGGGAAGCGGAGGGTAGAAAAGTCTCTAAAGCCGCTTTCATATCCTCGATACTGATCCCCCTGACATTGGAAGCGATCACAGCAGGCAATATATTCTGTATCATAAACTTGGCGCGCCCACCATAGGTCAGTGGAATCGTTTCTGCTTTCATGATCCTCATTTTCCAGGTCCCCCGACAAAGGGTCACGTATCCGTTTTCATAAACCGCAGTGATCCCCCCTTTTCGCTGTAAAGCCTTTATGCGGGGATTCTCTTCATCCATAGAAAACAACGCCACGTTACAGTTGACCGATTTTCGCATCTCATAAACCAAATCGTCATCTGCATTTAAAATGGCATACCCATCGGGAAGGACTGTTTCGGGAACTACAGATTTTACCCGTGCCAGTTGTTCTATGGTATGGATTCCTTTTAACCCCAAATGGTCTGCCGAAATATTGGTGACAATCGCTATATCACACTTCGAGAAGCCAAGTCCTGCCCTGAGAATGCCACCCCGGGCACACTCCAACACGGCAAAATTTACGGTAGGGTCTTTTAAAACAAATTCTGCGCTCTGAGGTCCCGTACAATCTCCCTTCATCAGGAGCCTGTTTTGTATATAGACCCCATCGCTGGTCGTGTATCCCACCCGGTAACCCGACATTTTTGCCATATGGGCGATCAGCCGGCTTGTAGTGGTTTTGCCATTGGTCCCGGTAATAGCCACGATGGGAATTCTGCCTTTATCTCCCTGCTGAGGAAAGAGTTTATCGACAACCGGAGCAGCCACATTACGAGGCAGTCCTGTAGTCGGAGCCAGATGCATCCGGAATCCCGGGCCGGCATTTACTTCCAGCACCGCACCCCCCGTTTCCGAAAGGGGTTTGCTGATATCCGTGGTCATGATATCTATTCCGCATATGTCCAGGTCAATTATCTTTGAGATACGCTCGGCCATGGCGACGTTCGCCGGATGTACAATATCGGTAACATCTTCTGCCGTACCTCCGGTACTGAGGTTTGCCGTATCCTTCAGGATGAGTTTTTCACCTTCGGCCAATACAGAGTCTTCAGTGTATCCGGCATCGGATATGATGGTCTTTGTGAGGTCATTGATGGTGATTGCGGTCAATTCCTTTTCATGGCCAAATCCCCGACGCGGATCTTTATTGACTTCGGCTACTAATTCTGTTATGGTCGATTTTCCATCGCCAATAACGTGGGCGGGAGACCGAAGTGCTGCAGCTACAAAAGTATTGTTGATCACCAACAACCGATAATCCTCCCCCCGAATATAATTTTCGACAATAACACGTCTGGACACTTCCTTCGCGGCGTGAAAAGCCTTTACAGCATCTTCATAGGAACGGATATCCACAGAAATACCACGGCCGTGATTTCCGTCAATCGGTTTGATCACCAAAGGATACCCAATATGCTCACAGGTTTCCTTCAGACTCCTTTCCCGGGAAATGATATCCCCCCGGGGCACCTCAATCTCGGCTTGTTCTAAAAGGTATTTGGTATCTTCTTTATCACAGGCCAATTCTACGCCGATACTGCTGGTTTCACTAGTTACCGTGGCCTGAATGCGCTTTTGATTGGCTCCATAACCCAATTGACAAAGGGAGTATTTATTTAGCCGAATCCATGGAATCCCACGGCTTGCGGCCTCTTCTACAATTGAACCCGTGCTGGGCCCGAGTCTTTCGGCTTCCCGAAGCTCCCTCATTTCCTGGAGATCGGGCTCTAAATCATAATCCTTCCCGTCGATCAGGGCCTGGCAAATATCTACAGCTACCCGGGCCGCATAACGCCCGGCATTCTCCTCGATATAGGAGAAAACGACGCTGTAGACACCTTTTTCGCCATACCCCCGGGTACGGCCAAAACCGGTATCCATTCCGGCCAGGGTTTGTATTTCAAGTGCAATGTGCTCAATCACGTGCCCCATCCAGGTGCCTTCTTCCACCCGCATAAAAAAACCGCCTTCACATCCTTCGGAGCAACGGTGGGAATACATAGTGGGGAACATGGCTTTTAATCGATCCAGAAAACCCGGGCACTTGTTGGTCGGAAGCTCTTCCATCTCCTCCAGATCCAAGACCATAACTATGAGTCTCTCGCGTCGTACAGACCAGTAATTGGGTCCGCGCATGGCTCTTATTTCTCGTATTTTCATGCCCAAAGATTTAAGGGTTGGATTTAAATCTTTTAATATATAATAATATTTCCAAGGAGAGCCGTAATTTTATCGCCTTAAAGCACAAATAATGAGCATAAAGGGAACTTTAATACCCATAGGAGGCAATGAGGATAAGGGTATTGAGACTCATGAAGCCTATCACCTGGAATTTATTGAAGAGGGCATCCTCTCCAGAGTGGTTCGTGAAAGTGGCGGCCGGGATGCGACCATTGTTATCATTCCAACTGCGTCCCGCATCCCTGTGGAGGTGGGAGAGAATTACACCGAGGCTTTTGGAAAATTAGGGTGTCGCAACGTGCATGTCCTGGATATCCGCAAGCGTGAAGAATCAGAGAAAAAAGAGCACATCGATCTTGTAAAAAAGGCGGATTGCATCATGTTTTCAGGTGGAAATCAGGCACTTATAATCGAAAAGATCGGACAGACCACGATCCATGAAATTCTTCTTGAGCGGTATAGAAAAGACGCTATAGTCATAGCGGGAACCAGTGCGGGAGCCATGTGTATGACTACTGAAATGATAACCGGTGGCAGTAGCAAGGAATCATTTTTCAAAGGGGCCGTAGGGTTGAAAAAGGGGATGGACTTTATCCCTGAATTGATTATCGATTCTCACTTTATCAGGCGGGGTCGCTTTGGAAGGTTGGCTGAAGCCGTAGCCGCCTTTCCAAAACTTCTGGGTATTGGTCTTGCAGAAGATACAGGCCTGGTCATCAAAAAGGGTAGCACTTTTGAAGTTATCGGTTCCGGGATGGTCCTTTTATTCGACCCCAGTAAACTAAAACACAACAATCAAAAAATACTGGCCGTAGGTGAACCGATGTCCCTGTCCAATCTTAAGACACATGTTTTATCTAATGGGGACAGATTCAATATCAAAAAGAGGAAGTTGAAAGTTTTGCCCCTGGACGCACCCCTCGTTTAATTCGAATAGATCTGGACGGTTTTTCTACCCAGGGAAGTATTACTGGCCCTGTACATGCCTTCCGTATTAAAGGGCATGGCGATATTCCCATGGACATCTACTGCGATAAGACCTCCGTCACCACCGATTTCCAGGAGTCGCTTCTGTATGACTTCACGAGCGGCAGCTTCCAGTGACAGTCCTTTGTACTCCATCAGACAGGAAACATCATAGGCGGCTACGCCCCTGATAAAAAACTCCCCACTGCCCGTGCAACTCACAGCGCAGGTTTTGTTGTTGGCATAATTTCCGGCGCCCAGAACAGGGCTATCCCCAATACGTCCAAATCGCTTATTGGTCATCCCTCCCGTTGAAGTGGCGGCGGCAAGATTCCCGTGGATATCGCAGGCTACGGCACCCACTGTGCCAAATTTAGAATCCTTTTTTGTGGAATGGTCCAGCTGAAACGTATCGGTGCCTTTGAGCTCCTGCCACTGGTCATAGCGGAACTGATCAAAAAAATAGGCCTCATCTTTCAGCCTGTAGTTTAGACTCCTGGCGAACTTCATAGCGCCCTCTCCGGCTAAAAATACGTGGTCACTTTTTTCCATTACATCACGTGCAAGAGCAATGGGGTTTTTAATTCCGGAAATCAATGAGACCGCCCCGGCATTCAAAGCACTGCCTTCCATGATGGCCGCATCCATTTCATGGGTACCATCTGCTGTAAACACACTTCCTTTCCCGGCATTGAACAAAGGACAATTCTCCAGCTCAATTACGGACTGCATTACGGCATCCGTAGCCGTGCCTCCGGCACTTAAGACTGCGTATCCCTTATCGAGGGCCGTTTCAAGGGCTTGTTTATAGGCTTTTTCTTTTTCAGGGGTCATCATCCCTTTTACAAGTGTGCCGGCTCCTCCGTGAATCGCTATGGCGTAGGGTTGTGTCATATTTTAGCTAACCTTTTAAATGCAATAAAATACCGACAACTAGGACTGTAAATTCTCCAATGGCCCGTAGTACATATTTAAAGCCGTGTTACGATTGTCTGAATGGCATGGGGTTGAATAGTCATGGAAATCGCTTCGCCATTTCCGATATAAAGTTTGTAATCAATGTCCTTCTCACTCTGATTCATAATAACATTGACCATACTTTTATCTTGATTAACAAAAGAAGTGCTCAGCAGGTAACTTCTGCTGCTCACAGTACTTATCCGTTTAGCCCCCGGACGAATAAACTTTGAAAAGTGACCAATGTAAAAATAGGTAGGTGTATAAATCAAATCACCTGCCTCTGTGTCTCCATGGATCGGGGCAAAACAGTAATTGCCCACATGATTAGGTCCGCCTTCTTGATTTAACAATATGTTCCAATCCGTCCAGCCCACGGTGCCATTATTGAAATCATTGATAATGGATCGGCCATAACGCTCTGCGTGCTGCCAAAATTGATATCTGTCATTTCTGAATCCTTCCTGGCATCCTTCCGTAAACAAAAGGTTTTTAGTGGGGAAGGATTCATTTATATTCCCCAAATTCGAAAACATAGGTTCTCCGCCGGCCCATGTTTCATACCAGTGAAAACCGATTCCCCAAGCATATTTTGCCGCTTCCGGATCTTCGAAAATGGTATTTGCCCGATGGTTGATCAGATCTCTGTTATGATCCCAAACAACAATTTTTTTATCACCCAGTCCTTCTTGCTCGAGGGTTGGGCCAAGGTGATTCTTCAGGAAATCGCGCTCTTCTTCGGCCGTATAAATACAGGACTCCCAACGTTGTATCGCCATAGGTTCATTTTGAATCGTAATCCCCCAAACAGGCATTCCCTCCGCCTCATATGCCTTAATAAACTTCGCATAGTACAGTGCCCATGACTCGAAATATTCAGGAAGCAACTTACCCCCCTGGAGCATATTATTATTGTCTTTCATAAAAGCAGGAGGGCTCCAGGGACTGGCGTAAAGCAACAACTCCCCTCCTGCTGCTTCAATCGCTTTCTTTATCAAAGGAATTTTGTAGCTTTTATCATGTTCAATACTAAAGGTATTGAGGTCTTTATCCCCTTCCTCTATATAGGTGTAACTCCCGCTGCTAAAATCACAACTATGTATTGGAGTTCGGCAAAGTGAATAGCCTATTCCTTGGTCTTTATCATAATATGCGGTTAAGAACTCCTTCTGCTTTGCCGGGGGTAGTTGTGCGAACACCTCTGCCGAAGCATCTGTTATTGCTCCTCCGATTCCCAATAAAGTTTGAAAGGACTTTTTTGGATTAACAAAAATAGAAACCTCATTTTCTAATGGCTGAGGAGCAGCCTTGAAAGTGGCTTTCCCGGTTTCTGCAAGCCGTAACTCCGTTCCACTCGCTGTGGTATAAATAGTAGATTCCATTCCTAAAACAGACATTTTTTGAGGCTCTGATGGCATCGCCGTAGCTTCCTCTATCGCAGCATCCGATTTCTGAACTTCTGCACAGTTGGCTAAGGTTACACAAAAAACTAAGATGATCGTTTTGTACTTCATGACAATTTTTTTCTGGTACCCAAGGGTGCCTGTACTTAACAAAAATACTCAAGACGTTGAAATAAGCTTACTTTTGTCGCGTCACGGTTATGAGAAAACTCTACTACACTTTTGTTTTTGGTTTAATCCACCTAATCTCACTACTGCCCTTTTGGGTTTTGCACCGGATTTCTGACTTTCTTTTCTTGTTGATCTATTACGTAGTGGGCTATCGGAAAGATATGGTTTTAAAAAATATAAAAAGGTCCTTCCCCGAAAAGTCAGAAGCAGAAGCCAAGCAGATCCGCAAAGACTTTTTTCGTCATTTTTCGGATTTGATGATTGAGTCCGTAAAAAGTGCGACTATGGGGCAAAAGGAGTTTCGAAGGCGCTATTTTATCACCAATCAACACCTACTGGATACGTATCATAAAACGGGTAAAAGCATTATTATCCTTTCGCCCCATACCGGGAACTGGGAGTGGATCTTTTCTTTGGTAGATGTTATTCCCTACGATGTCTATGCGGTTTATCAGCGGTTGACCAATCCGTACATGGACAGGTACATCCGGAAAACCCGTCAGCGCTTTGGGGCCATGATGATCCCTACCACCCGGACTTTTAAAATTATATTGGAAGCAGCCCAAAGGGGGGAGCAGTTTCTGACCTGGTTTGCTGCAGATCAGTCGGCCAGGCCGAACAAAGCCCAATGGGTCGAGTTCCTGAATCAGGAGACCTCGTTTCACAAGGGGTATGAAGACCTTGCCAAAGAGGTGAATCAGACCGTCCTTTTTCTCGATATCAAGAAAGTGAAACGCAGTTTTTACGAGTTGGAACTTCACGTGATAACGGATGACCCCAGATCCCTGCCCGAAGGAGCTATTGTCACAGAGTTTGCACGCCTTACCGAAAAAAGAATCCGGGAAAACCCGCCTTTCTGGCTGTGGTCCCACAATCGCTGGAAACACAAAAGAAAATGAGGATTACTCAGAATTCTCAACTCAACCTCCCGGGCGTACTTGAACCTCTTTACAGTCCTCAGTTTTCAGTTGCAGTATGCCATGTAACTGGGAAGGTTATTGTCATTTTCTGCCGGCTGCCACTGCCTACTGGAAACTTCAACCTTGAACCTTATCCAAGGTGTTAAGAATTTTCTCACCCCACTCATTTTATTTCACTGATAATCAATTATTTTCCATATCTTAATTCAATAATTAGCGGCTCCGTCCTCCTCGCTGTTCCCTCCGAATAGTATGGGTCTTGCTAATCAGCAACCTGTTACTAATTCTAACCTTCAACCAATCAATTATGAAACTCAAAAATCTATGGATTGCAGCGATCCTCATTTTCCCTGTATTTTTTATCTCTTGTGATGACTCAGACGACTCGGATCCCGAAGATCCGGATCAACCAGACTCCTACACGGTCACTGAAATTGGCACAGGGGCTTTTCTCAATGGTGCCAATGGACTGGATATTGGCCCTGACGGTAACTTGTATATTGCAAGTGTTATTGGTATTAACATTACTGTTATGGATAAGGAAAACGGCACTATCTCTGACCGTTTAGGCCAGGAAATGCAAGTACAAGGTCCTGATGATCTCGTTTTTGGACCGGATGGCTCTATGTACTGGACCAATATCATAACCGGAGAAGTAGGCCGCATGACACCAGATGGCACGGTGACCACACAATTTGTAGCACCAGGGGTCAACCCCATCCAGTTTAATGAAGATGGGCGTCTTTTTGTGGCCCTCTGCTTTTTGGGAGACGGCTTGTACGAACTCGACCCTAATCTTGTGGAACCCCCACGGCCCATTATCGTTGCCACCGAGGCGAATCCTTTTCCTTTAGGGTTTTTAAATGCCTTTGATTTTGGTCCAGATGGGCGTATTTATGGACCCCTATACGCGGCCGGTCTGGTGATCAGTGTTGATGTGGATAGAACCGGTGACCCAGCCTCAGATCCTTTTGCCGATGGGTCAGTGCAAGTGGTTTCGGGAGGTTTTAGTATTCCGGTTGCGGCACAATTTGACCCTGAAGGCATGCTTACCCTTCTAGACCAGGCGAGGGGTGAGGTTTTTAAAATTGACGTCATGACAGGCGCATCGACCTTGTTCACCACTTTGGATCCCGGGTTGGACAATTTGGCTTTTGATGAAGATGGAAGCCTTTATTTGACCAGTGCGGAGCAAGGCTGGGTAGGCGAATTACTGCCGACCGGAGCCTTGCGCACCATAAGTCCTGGTGGGTTGATCGCTCCTCAGGGTCTCGCTTTCTTAGAAGGCGCAGGCGACGAAGATAAATTGTTTGTAGCCGATCAATATAACATACGGCAACTGAACTCAAACTCTGGAGAGGTGGAAAATAGCTATAGGTCATTACTCGTGCCTGGAGTACCCGAAGTAGGTGTGGCGACTTTGAATACGGTAGGAAGCCTTCAAGCAGATGGAGAAAACCTCATTAGTGCTTCCTGGTTTGCCGGTACGGTTCAGGTATGGAACCCTCAGGACGGGGTTACAGAAAGCTACGATATGTCTACCGCAGAGGCACTGGGTGCTCCTATCGATGCGCTTCGGTTGAATGGAGAAATTATTGTTTCTGACGTGGGTATTGGTGGTGTCGTCCGGGCAAGTGACAAATCGGTCATACTTCCGATTGACAATGCCACTGTTTTTGCCCCGAGTGGGCTGGCTACGGACGGGGAGACTCTTTGGGTAGCCGATTGGGGTACGGGAATTGTTTGGCAAATAGGTTTTGATGGCAACACCCCGACAACCCCGACTCCTATTGTCCAGGATTTGGTATTTCCGGAAGGGCTGGCTTTTGATAATGATGGGGGGTTATTAGTTGTAGAAACCGGGGCAGCCCGGCTTTCCCGGATTGACCTTGCCACCGGAGAAGTTACCGAGATTGCAGGAGGTCTGGAGTTTTTTGGAAGACCCGGCGTAGAGGGGACTCCTCCCATGTGGGGATTTGAAGGGGTTACCGTCGCTCCATCTGGCGATATTTATGTTACCGGCCAGGGAAACAATATTATATACCGTATCACCAAAGACTAATACAGACTTCGGTTTTTATGTAAGTTTGAGTAAACCGATACGCCAGTGAAGTGTTTGTAAATTAAACGCTTTACTGACTTTCAATCCCTCTGGCGCCAACCCCAGGGGGATTGTTGTTTAAAAGAATGGGGGGTACTTGAGAGAATGGGCCTCTTGAGTCGGATAAAAAGTTCTATACACTCCCGATCCTGTTTCAATTTCTTTTTGCTTTCCATTAATTGAATTTTCTTTTCAATTAAATATGTAAAAATGAATATCGATAACCACTCACCGAATCACTCACCTCGCCCTGACAAATTGGAACATTTAGTCTCATAAAGTCTACATCCTTATAGGATAATTCGCACGATTTTAACATCCTAATAAAATACTTGGGATATTTCCAATATCCTGGTGATAAAACATTGGATAATTGTGAATTATCATATATTTCTGACGTATCTTACTCTTCACTATAATAGCCTCTTTAGGCCACTTCTTTGTTCCCTGTAAATTTTGGGGCCATGCTATTCTGGTGCGTTTTTGACGCGTAACCCACTAAAACCATTATAGCATGAAAACAAATGAAAAACCAAGTCCTTTGTCATACCTGCGGTATGCCTTTCTGGCCGTACTCCTGATGGCATTCTCCTGCAGCCCGGACACCGTCCTGGAATCCGATAACCTGGAATCTGCAGATGCCCGGTCAAAGAATAAAAACGATGGAAAATCAGCAAATGCTGTTTCGAAAACCCTGGTAAAGGGCGCCCCTCTGAGAGGAGCTAATGGCGTGGACATTGGACCTGACGGCAATCTATACGTGGCCAGCGTTTATGGGCAGGAGATTATCGTGATGGACAAAAACAACGGAAAAATCATCGACCGGATAACAGAGGGGGTACAGAGTCCGGATGATCTGGTATTTGGCCCGGATGGGTCGCTCTACTGGACGGATATCATTACAGGAGAAGTGGGCCGCAGGACCCCGGACGGGACCGTGACCAAACAAGCTTTTCTCCCCGGGGTAAACCCCATCGCATTCAATGACGAAGGGCGTCTTTTTATAGCCCTGGACTTTCTTGGCGACGGGTTGTATGAGTTTGATCCCGAATTTACTGACACCCCCCGCACTATTATCGAATGCCCTACGGGCTTCTGCCTTGGTTTTTTCAATTCTTTTGATTTCGGACCCGACGGACTCTTGTATGGTCCTTTATTTGCCCTTGGGCAGATCATAAAGGTAAATGTGGAAACGGGCGACTTTGAAATAGTGGCAACTGGATTTGTGAATCCCGCAGCGGCCAAATTTGGGCCTGACGGATTGCTGACCGTATTGGACCAAACCGGGGAGGTCTTTAAGATCAACGTTACCACCGGGGATAAAGTATTATTTGCCACCCTGGAACCTGGGCTGGATAATATGGTATTCGATGAAGACGGCTCCCTCTACATGACCAATAATGACGAAGGGTGGGTGGCTGAGATCCTGCCCAGCGGGCAGGCCCGCATCCTCAGTCCCGGGGGGCACATCATGCCCCAGGGCCTGGCAGTACTGGCCGGACCCAATAATCAGGACGTGGTATTCGCAGCGGACATCTACAACGTGAGGGAATACAATGGAACCAGCGGTAGGCAAACAGAACAATACAAGGGTTTTTTGATACCGCCGCCTGGCGCATTCTCTTTACCCCTTTCCAATAGTATTTCAGCCTCTGGAAGCGACCTGATCATTTCTTCGTTTCTCAGTTCCACGGTACAGGTTTGGAACCCCATCGACGGGATTACAGAAGACTTTGGCGCCCAGGTCGCTGCCCCAATGGATGCCGTTCGCATCAATTCGGGGGAAGTTATAGTCTCCGATCTCGGGCTGGGTGGTGTTATACGGCTTAGCGATAATTCCCTGGTAGCACCTCTGATTGTGGCCAGTGGTATGGCCACAGACGGGGAAACCGTGTGGGCGGCCGATTGGGCTACAGGCGATATCGTACAAATCGATTTCGGAGGGGGCTCCCCAACGACCGAAATTGTATTCTCCGGCCTTTCTTTCCCGGAAGGTATGGCTGTGGATAACCAGGGAAGGCTACTGGTGTATGAAACCAAGGGTCCCTCGCCGGCAGGGGTTTCCCGCTTGTCCCGCATTGACCTTTCCACCGGGGAAAGAACCACCATAGTCGATGGCCTGGAACCTGTGGAGGGTAGTTTGCCCGTTTTCCCTCCCCAATGGTTTATTGATGATGTAGCTGTGGGTCCGTCAGGGGACATTTACATCAGTGGAGGCGAATCCCAGACCATTCAAAAAATTACAGCCAACAAGGTGCGCTAAAATCGCTTGCCGGCCGGTTGCAAATTTGCAGGCTGGATGAACTGATTTCATTACATATGCTGAATCCCTTTAATTGGTCAGCACTGATAAAGCCCTGAATTCAAATGGATTCAGGGCTTTTCTTTGATTGTGAAGTCGAAAAGGTAAGACCGCCTTCAAAGAAATATTCAAGCGAGCGGGAGCTCGCTTTGTTGTTTTGCTTCCCCTTCGAAATCACACTAAATAAATTAAGTGCCTGATTAAAAACCTTCCACTGCCCCCTAAAGGTCGGGATTACGCGGACAAAAGCCGCGTGATCCCTAAATGGGTATCCCGGACAAGCATAAAACCGTCGCAAACTGTGGACTGCTACTGTAAACTCAAAACGCGGGATTACGCGGCCTAAAGCCGCGTGATCCCGAGGGGGGGGACCTGCAAAGAAAAACCCAAGCGAGCAGGAGCTCGCTTTGTTGTTTTGCTTCCCCTTCGAAGCCAAAATAAATTTTGCTTCTTCGTGGAAACAAAAAACCCAGACATCACTGTCTGGGTTTTTCTTTGCGGAGGAAGAGGGATTCGAACCCCCGGAGGTGTGACCCTCAACAGTTTTCAAGACTGCCGCATTCGACCACTCTGCCATTCCTCCAATAAATACCTTATCGCTAAGGCGGCACAAATATAACAAAGCCTGGAAACAAACTCCTACGGTTTTTGCAGAAATAAATTAGGCCAGTATTCTCGGTCTCTTGCTTAGATCAAGTGCGAATACTATATAGTTAGCACTATTTTTATATCTTAAGCCTACATTAAACACAAAGAATGAAGCAGTACCATGTTGCCGTCCTGGGCCCGATCCCGAGAGATCATATTACGACGCATAAAGGCGAGGTCATTGAAAAATACGGCTGCGCCACCCATACAACTATTGGACTTTCCCGCCTGTTGGGAGACAAAGGCACGGTTTATCCTGTTTCCCACGTTCGAAAAACCGATCGGGAGGCTGTAGAAGAGGTGTTTACCCCCTACTCCAACATCGATACCCGCCACATCCGAGATAAAGCGGACCAGGGAGATGTCATACGGCTTAAATTTCTGGACCAGAATAACCGAAAGGAAACCCAGACGGGTTTTATGAACCCGATTATCGCCGAAGACATTGCGGAACTGCTCCATGCGGATGTTTTTGTATGTGTTCCGATCACCGATTACGAAGTACCCCTGGAGACCCTGAAATACATCAAAAAGAACAGCGAGGGCATTGTTATTTTTGATGCCCATGGGCCGACCAATACAGTAGATGTGCTCGGGGAACGACATATGCGTTTTTGGATTGAACGCGACCTCTGGCTGCCGTATATCGATGTCCTGAAGATGAATCTGGAGGAGTCCCGGTGTTGCTGGTTCGAAAAGGAATACGATATGTCCGAATTAAAGCCCCTGCATGATATACAGACAGATCATTTGGACGATATGGCCCGGCACGTCTTGGATAAAGGGGTGAAAGCACTAATAGTTACGCTGGATTCCGGAGGCAGCGCGGTCTATTTCAAGGAAGGAAACGATGTGTGTAAAGAAATCGTTCCCTCCGTGCCCGTCAAGGATGTTGTCGATACTACTGGTTGCGGAGACTCCTTTGCCGGAGGCCTTGGTTTTGGTCTTTTGGAAAACACCACGAATTACATCGGAGCTGCCCGATATGCCAATGCCCTGGGAGCCCAGAGGACGCAGGGCCGGACTTTCGAGGTCTTCAAATCCCTGGAGGAGACCCTGGATATGATCCGGGATACTTATGGTGTAAATTAGGCGTGTATAAGGGATATTCATCAAGTCATTCCCCTTACGCAGCGACGGCTTATCTTGTTTATATTTTACCTATTTTTGCGGGGTTAATGTGAGGAAATCATGAAAAAATTATGTCTTGCAGCCGCAGCCCTCGTGCTCTCCTGCAACGGGTCCCAGAAAACCATTACGGAAAACACGGCCCTGGCCCCGGTTAAACCCGATGTATCCAACCTGGCAGTCTCCATTTCTGAAGAAGAATTAAGGGAGCATCTCTTCACCTATGCCTCAGATGATTTTGAAGGTCGGGAGACCGGGAAAGAAGGGCAGAAGAAGGCAGTTGCCTACATCCAAAAAGCCTATGAAGACCTTGGAATCCCCGGGGCCTTGAAAGGCGGAGCATATTTTCAAAAAGTCCCCCTGGAGATGGCCAAATTACCTAAAGGCACTATGACTATCGGAGATCAGGTCATGGAAAACGGACAGGGATTCCTGACCTTTACAGGTCTCGAAGGCGAATTCAGTTCCGTTGTTTATGTAGGGTATGGAATTGAAACCGAAAACTACTCGGACTACAAAGGCATCGACGTTAAGGGAAAACTGGTTATGCTTAAAGCTGGTGAACCTAAAAATGCCGATGGCACCTATTTACTTACCGGCACAAATGAAGCTTCCAAATGGAGCAATATTTCGGAGGCCATGGAAAAACGGACCGAAGTGGCCATGGAAAAGGGGGCCGCAGCAATGATTTATGTTGACGAGGCCAATTTTTCACGCTATAATCGCTACTATGAATATATGAAGGCGAATAATGGTGGTCGTATGGATCTGGTTTCCAATGTGGAAAAACCGGGTATGATCCTCCTGAAAAAAGAACATGCCAAAACGATATTTCCGGATTTCGATTCCCAACTTAAACCAAAGGTCCTTCCGGCAAACCTGAAATTTAATATTGAGAGCCAGAATGAAGTAGTGGACTCCGAGAACGTGGTTGCTTTTATAGAAGGTTCAGAATACCCGGACCAGTATGTTGTGATTTCTTCGCACCTGGACCATATTGGTATAAATGCCAAGGGTGAGATCAATAACGGCGCCGATGATGATGGTTCGGGGACTGTGGCCATGCTTGAAATTGCAGAGGCCTTTAAGATTGCCGCCGATGAGGGTATGACCCCAAAAAGATCGGTTGTTTTCCTACACGTAACCGGGGAGGAAAAAGGACTTCTGGGTTCACGATATTACACGGATGTCGATCCGGTTTTTCCGTTGGACCAGACGGTAGTAAATCTCAATATTGATATGATCGGCAGGATTGACCCCAAAAGGGAAGGAAATCGGAATTACATCTATCTTATCGGTTCGGATAAACTAAGTTCTGAGTTGCATGAGCTCTCGGAAAACATCAATTCGAAATACACAAATATAGAGCTGGATTATTCCTATAATGACGAGAACGATCCGAATCGGTTCTACTACCGTAGTGATCACTACAATTTCGCAAAAAACAATATCCCGATCATTTTCTACTTTAACGGGACGCATGCTGATTATCATCGACCTGGTGATACCCCGGATAAGATCAACTACGATTTACTGAAAAACCGCGCACAACTGGTTTTCCATACCGCATGGGAAATCGCCAATCGGGACACCCGCCTGGTTGTGGACAAAGCAGCAAAATAAATTCAGGGATTCATTCCATAAAAAAACCCCCGGCCGATCCGGGGGTTTTTTATTGAAGGGTGGAAGACCGGGTTCGAACCGGCGACCTCTGGAACCACAATCCAGCGCTCTAACCAACTGAGCTACAACCACCATTTAGGGTTGTAAAAATCAAAAAGGTGCCCTAAGGGCCTATTGATCCTTCACACCCACCGCCAAAGTGTTCCAAAAGGTTCCGATGGCGGAGGCAAATGTACTTTTTTTTAGGTATTGAATCAAAATAAATCGACCCCTAAATTTAAGCTGCAAACCTACCCGGGCAGCTTTACTATCAGGGTGTTTCGCAAGCTACATCGCGGAATCCACCAGGTTCTTTTTATATAAAAAGAATGCCTTACAGACAAAAAAGGGCGTTTCACAACATTCTTTAGCCCGAACCCCTGTCCTGAAATACCTTTAGGATTCATCCTATTGAGAGGTATGTTCAAAATCCGCCTACCGTTGCGGAAACTACGCAGTCAACCATCTATAATTGCCCGGGTACTCATGTGGTGCTTTCTGGGCATAAGTTGTTCTGTGCATTCACAGATTAATAAAAGGCAGGATCTCCAGACCCAAATCCGCCTGATGGAGGGAAGGTCGAGTTTTTCGGTACAGGATACAGCCTACCTGGATCTGATCAACATCTTTGCTAAGGAAATGCGTTACTACGAGACGGATTCCCTGTATAGTTATGCCCTAAAAGCGCTTAAATACAGTAAGGAAGCAAATTATCTCAAGGGAGAGAGTATCTCCTATATGAATCTTGGAGACTATTATTCAGACCGGGGGGTAACAGATACCGCCCTAACATACTACAACAAAGCTCTGGAACTGGTCAATACAATGAATTCCAGTGATCTCAAACTGAGCCTGCTCAATAGTATTTCCGGAGAGTATGAATATCGCGGTGACCACGCAAAGGCGTTAAATGGATATCTCATTGCCCTGGAAATCGCCCTGGAAGAAGAAGCCCTGTTACAGCAGTCGATTATCAATGAAAACATCGCCAATCTCTATGCAGATCAGAAATACTACGATGAGTCTCTGGAGTATTACAAGAAAGTCAGAAAATTAAACGATTCCCTCGGTGATGAGATTGCCCAGGCAGAGACCATGAGTAATCTGGCTTCCCTCTACGCAGACATGAAGAACCTGGAATATGCCATGTTTAACGTCAACCGGAGCATCGACATTTTTGAGAAGTATCGCATTATGGACTGGCTCGCCTTCGCCTATGAGACCAAGGGAAAAGTCTACCTTAAAAAATACAATTACAACTGGGCCCTGTACTGGTATCGTCAAAGTGAAGTGCTCCACAAGAATCTGGATGATGACAGGGCGCGAATCGACCTTTTTAATGGGATGGCGGAAACGTATATTGGTCTGGAAAACGATAGTCTCGCCACTATTTACGCTGAAGATGCATTCCGCATCAGCAATAGCATCAACTTCGCTGAAGGGACCAAAAAGTGCTCTAAAACCCTATATGAGATATACCGACGGCAGCAGGACTACGCCACGGCCCTGGCCTATCACGAACTTTTCCAGGAGCTCTCGGATACCCTGAGTCGAAATGAAAACAGACAAAGCCTGAGCCTGCTGAAGACTAAAACAGAATATGAACAACAAAAGCAACAGCTCATTCAGGATAACGAAAAAGCACTTGCCTCCCAGAAACGCTTCATTTATGCCGGGGCCGGGCTCTTGTTGTTCTCCCTTTTGATAATCTACCTCGTTTACCGAAGTAAAAAACTACAGCAGCGACTCACCCGGGAATTGGAAGCAAAACAGGAAATCCTGGAGAAGCGCAAGTCTGAACTACAAACAGACAATGAGACTAAGGTGAAACTTTTCTCGGTAATCGGCCATGACCTCCGGGGGCCCGTCGGTGCCTTGAAGGAACTCCTGCAAATATTCAAGGACGGGGAAATCTCGATTAATGAGCTGGCCTCTTACATGCCCAAACTCCGGTCGGACGTAGACCATATCTTCTTCACCTTAAACAACTTGTTATCCTGGGGTTATTCTCAACTCAATGGCGCGGTAACCCGGCCAACCTCTGTACTCCTGGAAAGTATCGCAGCAGAGAATATTAAATTACTCAATGAGATCGCTGAGAATAAAAGTATTAAAATCGTCAGCGAAATCCCGGCAAATACCCAGGTATGGTCGGATCCTCATCAAGTGGACATCGTACTTAGAAACCTTATCAGTAATGCCCTGAAGTTTACCCCGGAAAACGGGATGGTGACACTGCATGCTGAAGAAAAAGAACAATACTGGATTATATCGATCCGGGATACCGGCGTGGGTATGGATCGCCTGACACTTCAGAAAATTTTTAAAGAAGAAAATACACATTCCACCTACGGTACCGCCAATGAAAAAGGAACCGGATTGGGCCTCACACTTTGTAAGGAAATGATCCAGAAAAACGGAGGTGAAATCTGGGTAGACAGTTTGCTCAGAAAGGGAAGTACGTTTTATTTTACCCTGCCTAAAGCAGCCGGGTCTTACAGCAAAGCCGTTTAGATCAACTTATCGAGGCCAGAGACCGCAACGGTTCGCTCAACGGTAAAACCCTCTGCATACTCCACCCCTGCCAACCTTCCCAGATCGCGGGAACGATATTCCACGCTTTCGAGGAAATTTGCACTGCTGATGGGCGTTTCAGGCTCTTTACTGTCAGGATCAAAAAACTGGGAATCGTAAGCCCGGATAGCTTCCAACTTCTTCTCGATGAAACCACTGACGTCCACTACAAAATCCGGCTTCAGATTCTTCCATTGAATATAGTGATAGACGTTCTTTGGTCTCCAGGGCTCCTGCCAGCGATCATCCCCCTCTAATTGCGTATCGATTTTAATAAGGCCACTGAGAAAACAAGCATCACTCACCAAATCGCTGCCCCGCCCATGATCTATGTGCCGGTCACGGATGGCGTTGCATAGTACGATATCTGGCCTGTATTTTCGTATCTGGCGAATAACGGCCATTTGGTGCTGGGGATCGTTTCTAAAAAATCCATCTCGAAATTCAAGGTTCTCACGCATGGTTATTCCCAAAATTTCTGCAGCACGGGCGGCTTCGCGAGACCGGATCTCAGCAGACCCCCGAGTCCCTAATTCTCCCCGGGTAAGATCCACAATACCCACTTTCTTCCCCTGTGCAATTTCTTTGGCGATAGTGGCACCTGCGCCGAGCTCAGCATCATCCGGGTGTGCCCCGAATACGAGGATATCTAATTTTTGAGCCATATACAATTTGAATTTAAGTCACCGATTCCTTCCGGAGGGTTTTGGATTTCATTAGGGCCTGGGAGAGGTCTGCTTTTAAGTCTTCAAAATCCTCAATTCCCGTTGAAAACCGAATAAGGCCATCCCGTATTCCAGCCTTAAGGCGTTCTTCGGGACTCAACAAGGCATGAGAGGTTTGGGTGGGAGAGAGTAATGTGCTTTCCACCCCTGCCAGGCTCATAGATACTTTTATCCACTGCAAGGAGCGCATAAACGTATGCTGGTCCAGGGATTCAGAGAGCTCAAAAGACAACATCCCACCGAATCCGTGCATTTGGGCTTTGGCGATCTGGTGATCGGGATGGCTTGTGAGTCCGGGATAATAAACTTTTTCAATATCAGGGTGTTGATCCAGGAAATTTGCGAGTTTCAGGGCATTTTCATTCTGGGCACGTACCCGTATGCCCATAGTTTTCAAACTCCGTTCCAGCAACCAGACCGTATAGTCACTCAGGCTACCCCCCAGGTTTTTGGCCAGCTGAAAAATGCGATCGATATGCTCATGGCTTCCCGCTACCGCTCCTGCACAAATATCCGAATGCCCCCCCATGTATTTGGTCGCACTATGAATCATTATATCGATGCCGAAATCCGCAGGATTCTGGTTGACAGGACTGGCGAAAGTGTTGTCGATTAAAGTTATAAGACCGCGTGATCGCGCCAGGGAGCCTACAGAATCGAGATCGGTCAGGGTGAGCAGGGGGTTCGAAGGGGTTTCAAGGTACAGGACCCGGGTGTTGGGCTGGATGGCATTTTCAAAAGCTGACCGCTCAGTACTATCAATAAACGTGTACTCTATCCCATATTTGGGAAATTCCTCTACGATAAGGTTGTATGCACCCCCATAAATTTGACGGGGAACGACCAAATGGTCTCCTTTATTTAGAAAAGCCAACAGGGCAGTACTCACAGCTGCCATTCCACTTCCAAAAATCAGGGCTGCCCCGGTATGCTCAAGGGCCGCAATTTTTTGGCAAAGCGCCTCCTGGTTCGGGGTGTTGAAATACCTTGGATATCGCTTTATAGCTACGTCCTCATAATCGTAAGACGTACTCATATACAAAGGAGAAATGGCTCCTTTAAAGGTCTTATCCTCCAGTTCACCGATATGGGTACAGATAGTATTGACCCCTTTTGCCTTCTTTTCCATAAGAAAATATCAAAGGCCTAAAGGTAGTGAATTCATGAAATAGAAATTGCCTTTACCCGTGATCGGCAAACATCTTGGTCCTTCAGGGTTCCCTGGGAATACCCAGTGGGAAACCTGAATAGTTTTCCTTCAAACAACGCCCTGTGCTTGGCCTATTTAAAGTGAATCCGGTAGCGCCACCAGCTCAAGGCACCCAAAAGGAGGACACCCCCAAGGGTATACCAAACAAAAGTAGGGGTAATTACCTGGTCCCCACTGGCATAACTGTGAAGGCCCACCAGGTAGAAATTCACTCCAAAATAGGTCATCATAATACTTGAAAAGGCGATGACGCTCAGGAAATTAAATGTCCAGGTTCCCCGGAGTCCGGGAACTAAGCGCGTATGAATCACAAAGGCGTATACTAAAATGGAGATCAGCGCCCAGGTCTCTTTCGGATCCCAACCCCAGTAACGGCCCCAACTCTCATTGGCCCATTGTCCGCCGAGGAAGTTTCCGATGGTCAACATCACAAGCCCAATAGTAAGGGCTAATTCGTTGATTATGGTGAGTTCTTTAAGGTTTAGCTTCATTTTTTCCCGGTTCTCCTGAGTGGTCAGCAGAATGAGGAGCAAACAAACGACACCCAGGATCATCCCCACGGTAAGGGGACCGTAGCTGGCCACGATGACCGCAACGTGTATCATTAGCCAGTAACTGTCCAGGACAGGTTGCAGGTTGGCGATAGAAGGATCCACCCAGCTCTGGTGGGCAATCCAGAGCAGAATCGAGGTAACAAAGGCCGTGGCTGCAATGGTCATATCACTTTTCCGGCCGAGCCAAAGACCCATCCCCATGGTGGCCCAGGAAACGTAGAGAATACTTTCATACGCATCACTCCAGGGGGCATGCCCGGAAATGTACCAGCGAATCCCTAATCCGGCCGTATGCCAGATAAACATCACGACAATGGTCCCTTTGAGCAAATAGGTCGCTATGTCCCATATCCGCCTTTCTTTAAATATCCGGAAGACCAGAACAAAGAACAAAAAGACCCCCACAAGAGCGTAGTACTTGTACAAACGATTATAGATATCCAGACGATTGTTAATCACCTCAGCCTTCACCCTGTTTTCAGAAGGCAGTACCTCACTTCCATGATTGACCTGATTCTGGTGAAAGGCTTCGAGTAACCGGTCCGGTTCAGAATAATCTCCGCTCTGTGCCGCCTTTTGAAGGGACATGACATAGAAGGGCAGGGAATTGGCAATAAAATTGGAATACAGGGAATCCGGGACCGGAAACCGGGCACTGTTAAACTCCTGGGCCGAAATCCATTTATTGTTCTCATCGTTGAGCAACGGATAGATCCTGAGGATCTCCCCGCCGAGGGCCCGGTTTAAAAGGCTCAGACGGAAATACGCATCTTTGAAATCCTGCTGAAACTTATCAGGGGTATTCGTGGCAAAGGCATCCTGCAGGACAGGATCCAGCTTGTTGCGCCCTGTTTCGTCAAAAAAGTCGAGTAATTTTACATATTGCTGATCTTCAGCAACCCCAATGGTGTTGCGGATACTGTCGTTCTGGCCTTTTTTATCCAGTGCGATAAACTCCGCCACCGTCCAGAGCCTGGGCTGCATCATCATTGAGAGCAGGACCTGGTCCGGAGTAAGCCCGAGATAACTGTCCTTGAAACTCAGTTTGCGGAGGAGTTCAGAGGCGAAGGTATTGACAGGTTTCATTCGACCGCCATCATCCTGAATAACCAGATGGCCAAATTTTTCAGCTTCTGCTGCAGGTACAGCTGTAGCCAGGATCAGGGAATCTACCTGCTCCTGGGAGGGCAGTACATTATGATTGTGTCCGTCTTGCGGATTCGGACCTTCCTGTGCCCAGGCCAGGGGGGCGAGTAGCACGAGGATCGCGGTGAGAGCTGCTTTTTTCGATTTGACTTTTTCCAGGGACTGCGCCAGATCCCTGAAGCGTGTTTTTCCAAAGAAAATAATGGACATCAATCCGAAATACAACAAAAAGTATCCGATGTAAGTCACCCATGTTCCCCAGAAGTCGTGGTTTACAGAAAGTACGGTTCCTTTTTCATCCGGGTCAAAGCTCGCCTGAAAAAAGCGATACCCCTTATGGTCCAGCACGTGGTTCATAAAAATATCGTAGTCAAATGTACGCTCATCATTCACGGTTATCTTACTCATAAAAGCAGAGTAGGCCTTTTCCGTACCGGGGTATTTTTCGGCGATAAAATCATTAAGGGTTATGCTGAAGGGCAACTCCCGTATTTTAGACCCATAAGCAGCCCGGAAAGTCAGGTTTCCAATGGTAAAGGGTTCGCTGTACTGCAACCGCCCTTTACTCCCCAGCAGGGCCTTTTGCACCGTCTGTCCCTGAGAAGTTATTTCAATGAGCATAGCGTCGGGATCATTATCGCTCCGTTCCCCTTCGGGAACCCGAACGGCCTGGTAACTGCCGCGGACAGGGAGTTCTGGAAGCACAAACTGCAGGTTCCCCAGGGTATAAAGTGATCGCAAGTACAGCGTCTGGGTACTGTCGTTGGTCAGGGTGCCGCTGAACTGGTCTGCCATCCGCATAAAACTCCCTGCGAAAGGAGAGCGAATTTTAAATCCTTCAGGGGTCTCCAATATGTTGATAGCGCCCTCGGTCAACTGGTTGTAGCTGAAAAGGATATTGTGGATACTCTCTACCTTGCCCTCCTGCAAATAGTGCTCATGCCGTCCGCCGTCTCCGGCCTCGACAATTTTAATATATTTCGACCCGGAGTCGTCCGGTACAATCTCCATACGGGCTCCTTCAATAAAACCTGCAAAGGATATTTTTAAGGGAATCGTGTCGAAATCGACCTTCCAGGGAAGATTCGACTGTATCGCCTGTTCGGTCACGATCAGGTCGTCCTCTAAAGGAAGGCGTTGCAATTGTCCGTCCTTTTCACCGTCCACCAGCACGGTCAGGTACGTTTTGTCGGAATAAAAGACTTTTTCAGTAGCTCCTTCCCGTATGGGCATCATACCTTCATAACTGATGTAACGGGTTATAAAAGCCCCCACTATGATAAGGATCCAGGAGAGATGAAGCAATAACACCGGCCATTTTTCCCTCCGAAGCAGCCGGTAACGCTTTATGTTTCCAATAAAATTGATCATAAAAAAGACCATAATCACCTCAAACCACCAAGCATTGTAAATCCAGATACGAGCCGTAGCTGTACTATACCAACTTTCAATAAACGTCCCAAAGGCCATGGCTATGGCCATAACAAGGAACAAAACAGCCATTAATCGGGTAGAGAAAAGAAGTTTTCCCAGAGTCTTCAACATGTTTTTAGTGTCTAGTGGTCTTCTAAAATAAGCTAAACCGACACAAAAATAAAACAGGGGGGGCACTACCCCTAATTCCAATTGTTAAAAGGTCATTTTTTTATTAGGTATGGTGACCAAATAAAATGTTTAAAAACAGTTTTGGATGATCCAAAGGATCGCCATATTAAACAGGGGTATGGTAGATTTATTGTTGCATTTTAAACCCGGGGTCAAAAGGGCTATGATTATATCTTTATTTTTACGCCGTGATTCGCGTTGTTCTTATAGGAAGTGGTAACCTCGCATACCATCTGCACAGGGCTTTATTGGGGGCTAAGGATGTTTCGCTTGTTGGATTGGTTGCCCGCCGGCCCGAAGCCCTTGCCGACTTTGAGGCTACCCTGCCCAAAAAAATGCTGGGCACCAACCCGGACTCAGCTGATGTGTTCATTCTGGCAGTAGCAGATAGTGCCATAGCTGAGGTTATGAGGCACTACAGGGGAAAAGACGGGCTTTTTGTGCATACTTCAGGCGCTATGGGTTTAGAGGTTTTAGAGGGCGCTTCCCGCAAGGGAGTGCTTTATCCGTTGCAAACTTTTTCCAGGCACCGGGCAATTGACTTCGAAAAAGTACCGGTGTGCATTGAAACTGCCCTCGAGTCTGATACTCAGCTCCTGACGGCCCTGGCGCGCGCGCTCAGTTCACAGGTCCTGGAAATACCAACCGCGAAACGCAGGGCCCTCCACCTTGCCGCCGTTTACGTCAATAACTTCTCCAACCACATGATGTACCTGGGAGAGACGATTTGTGCGGAGGCTGGACTTCCAAAAAGCCTTCTCGGTCCTCTGCTCGAGGAAACTTGTGCAAAAGCAACAGCCCTCACAGCCTATTCAGCACAAACGGGCCCTGCCCGCAGGAATGACACAGAAACCCTGCAGGCGCATTTACGCATGCTGATAGGGGAAAAAGAAAAAGAACTCTACACAAAAATCTCTGAATCCATATACCGAACTTATGAGCAGGAACTATAAAGAACTCCTTAAGAATGTCACCACCTTCGTTTTCGATGTGGACGGGGTCTTTACCGACAGTACCATTATGATCACCACAGAGGGTGAGCTCCTCAGGACGATGAATGTCCGGGATGGGTATGCGGTTAAAACAGCCTTGAACCAGGGGTACCGGGTTTGCATTATCAGTGGTGGATCCAATGAGGGTGTACGCCACCGCCTGCAAGCCCTGGGTGTCACAGACATCTACCTGGGGGCTGCCTTTAAAGAGGAGTCCCTGCGGGAATACCTCTTGGATTACGAAATACCCGCAGAGGAAATACTTTATATGGGGGATGATATACCCGATATCCCTGCTATGCAAATGTCGGGTATGGTCGTTTGTCCACAGGATGCCGTCCCGGAAGTCAAACGAATCTCCCACTATATTTCACATCTCAATGGCGGGAAGGGTTGTGTGCGAGACATTATCCAACAGGTACTCAAGGTGCGCGGGCACTGGCATACGCATTTCGATGCAGCAAACGATTAAACCCGCCCATGGAACAGTTTGGATTTCGAAAAATAATACTCGGCTCAGGCTCCCCGAGAAGAAAATTTCTTCTGGAGTCCATGGGTTTGGGCGTTGAAGTAATCCGGTCGGATATTCAGGAAGAATATCCCCCAAAGCTGGAACACCATCACATCCCGGATTTCCTGGCCCTGCAGAAAGCGGAGTCTCTCAAAGACTATGTGAAACCGGGTACCCTCCTGATAACGGCCGATACCATCGTATGGCACAACGCTAAGGTTATGGAAAAACCAACCGATGCACAGGAGGCCTTCAACACATTACGGGCGCTCTCCGGCAGGCAACATGAAGTCATTACTTCTGTCTGTTTTACCGCTCCCGGGCAACAGGTTGTCAAACATTCCACAACCCGGGTGAAGTTCGCACCCCTGACCGAGCAGATGATTCAGGACTATATTGACTCCGGGCAGGCTATGGATAAAGCAGGGGCCTATGGGATTCAGGACTGGATCGGCCTGGTAGGCGTAGAAAGTATTGCAGGCTCTTATACTAATGTTGTAGGCCTTCCTACTGAATTAGTTTACAAAACGTTAAGGGAGCTGGCTGAAAGTAACATTTAAAGTATTTTTGAACAAAATATAACTTTCGAATTTTGAAAAATACGTACTGCTCTCCCATTTTTATTTTGCTCCTGATAACAAGCCTTATTGTTAGCTGTGGAGATTCTCCCACTAACGTTCCTGCTGTCCCTGAAGGGAATTCCGACCAGGAGGCATCCGTAATTCCGGCAAAGCCTTCTGCCTCCCAATCCCTCACTCCTGAATTCAAAGAATACTGGTATGCCGGGGTTGCTGAATTAAACAGCTATGAGTTGGAACAGGCACGCTACGGGGAACTTCGGGACGGGGAGGCCGTTCTTATTTTCGTAACCGAACCCTTTAATACCGCAAAACAAGTCAAGGCAGATCGGAAAAACCCAAGTACAACTTCAGTGATGAAGCTGAACCGGGTGCGCAAGTTTCTCACCGGGGTGTATCCCTACTCTGTTATGAGCAGTATTTTCTATCCTGTATCCGGGGCCTCCCACGCCCTGAAAATCACGACTTCGGTTCAGGAGTGGTGTGGTCATGTATTTGCCCAACTCAATAATCGGGAAACTTTTGAAATCCAGTCAAACAGCTATTTCGAGTCTGAAGCCGACCAGGCCTTCAGCATCGAAAAAAACGTCCTCGAAGATGAACTCTGGACAATGATTCGCACCCAACCCGGCGCCTTGCCGGAAGGGAGCCTGAGCATTGTGCCTTCCCTGGAATACCTGAGGTTGAAGCACCGGGAAATTAAAGCCTACAACGCCGAGGTTACACTCACCCGTGAAGCCGGTATCCGGCAGTTGACAGTGCTGTATCCGGAACTTGACCGAACCCTGAGCATTCAATTCCAGGAAGGGTTTCCCTACCGAATAGAGGGTTGGAGCGAGTCTTATCCTTCCGGAGGCGGTGCAATTACCTCGACAGCCCGGCTGAACAAAACTATTTTGAGCCCGTACTGGCAAAAAAACGGGAACTCAGATCTATCTTTACGGGATAGTTTAGGATTGAAAATGCGATGAACGAATTATTTACCAACTACCAGACCGAGGTCCTGACCACCCTGTTGACCCTGGGTATACTGATTATCACGCGCTTTGTCTCCACAAAAGCCATACGGAAAGTAGGGCAGATAAGCGACCTGAATGATATCCGAACGCGTTTAATCCTAAAATATGTATCCATTGGGCATGTGGTATTAATGGTTAGCGCCCTGTTGCTCATTTGGGGCGTAAACTTCAGGGAAGTCGGTTTAATATTATCTTCGGTTTTTGCCGTAATCGGGGTTGCCCTATTTGCCAGTTGGTCTATTTTGAGCAATATCACAGCCGGGGTGATCCTCTTTTTTTCCTTCCCCTTTAAAATTGGAGATCATATACGTATTCTCGATAAGGAGCTGGAAAGTAAAAACGAATTCTGGATTGAGGATATCCGCGCGTATCACGTACACCTACGCAACACCGATGGGGAATTGGTGACTTACCCCAACAATCTCTTTCTTCAGAAAGCAGTGACGATTCTTAAACCCGAGGAGTCGGATACTGAAGGGAGCGATGCCCTGTAGGGTGTTAAAGAAGTTTTAAAGTGCCCTCCCCGGCCCGTTATCTTTCTATCTTTACCCGGCCGACTAATTCGCCCACTTATGCCCTATTTACTGCGCTGGTTAACTCTGGGAATACTTGTACTTCCATTTATTTGCAATGGACAGGGTAAGGCTCCACCCTCTTCTGTTAAACTCTATAACGACCTTCAGAAAATAAACTTTTTAGGTTCTGCCCTTTACATCGCTGCCCACCCGGATGACGAAAATACCCGATTGATCTCCTACCTGTCCAATGAGGTGCACGCCCAAACCGCTTATTTGTCTTTAACGCGGGGGGATGGGGGCCAAAACCTCATCGGAACCGAGCTCCGTGAATTGCTCGGGGTCCTGCGGACCCAGGAACTGCTTGCTGCCAGAGGTGTGGATGGAGGACAACAATTCTTTACCAGGGCCAATGACTTTGGGTATTCCAAACACCCGGATGAAACCCTGAAGATTTGGGATCGTGATGCCGTCCTCTCCGATGTAGTGCGCGTGATCCGGACATTTAAGCCCGATATTATCGTCAATCGTTTTGACCACCGGACACCCGGTAGCACCCATGGTCATCATACATCTTCTGCAATCTTAAGTACGGAAGCCTTTGCCCTTGCGGGAAAACGCGACGCGTATCCGGAACAGCTTACATCCCTCGAAACCTGGAGTGCGGAGCGGCTCTTTTATAATCTTTCGTGGTGGTCGTACGGTAGTCGCGAGAATTTTGAAAAGGCAGATAAATCAAGACTTGTTTCCCTGGACGTGGGCGTTTATTACCCCGAACGTGGCCTCTCCAATAACGAAATTGCAGCTATGGCAAGCAGCAAACACCGTTGCCAGGGTTTTGGAAGACCCAACGTACGGGGTACTGAAAAAGAGTACTTAGAAATACTGGAAGGAAATTTACCACAAAGCGGAGACCCCTTTGAAGGTATCGACACGAGTTGGGGAAGGATAAAAGGTGGGGAAGCCGTTGGGGCCATTCTCGACCCTATGGAATCCGAATTTAATTTCAGGGATCCCGCCTCCCATCTCCCCAAATTGCTCGAGGCCTATAAGATCCTTACCAAATTGGAGGATTCGCACTGGAAGCGCGTTAAAAGTGAGCAACTCCTGGAACTGATTGTCAACATCTCCGGCTTGTATATTGAGGCTTCATCTGCTGATTACGCTGCAAATCCGGGGGAAACGGCTCCAATTCGTATCGAAATGGTCAACCGGTCTGAGTGGCCTGTAGAAGTCAGGGGATTTCAACTGGATGCCGGTACGCAGAGTGATAGTATCATCCCCTTACCTGAAAATCAACGGATACGCCTCGAAGGGGCCATTGCCATTCCAGAGGACCATGAGGGCACCGATCCGTATTGGCTTCGGGAATCCGGAACCCAGGGGCTTTATACTGTTTCTGATCCGTCCCTTATCGGGAAACCACAAACTCCTGCAGCATTTTATTTACGGGTGAATTTAGATATTGACGGCACCAAACTGGATTATGTAACCCCGGTCATTCACAGGTACTCTGAGCCCGATAAGGGGGAATTGGTTCGTGCTTTCGAAGTCCTCCCCAAAGTGACGGCGAGTTTTGATGAACAGGTGAGTATGTTCACCTCAGCACATTCCCGCTCCCTGAAATTAGCGGTGAAATCGCATACCCAAAGTGCCAGCGGCAAGGTAAGGCTAAAGGTACCGGAAGGCTGGCAGTCAAACCCGGCTTCCTACGACCTCAGCCTCTCGGGAAAGGGAGATGAGATGGTATTCCAGTTTACCCTCATGCCTCCTCCCGGGGATTCACAAGGCTTTGTAACTCCTGAAATAACGGTTGGGGACAAGGTCTATAACGAAGAACTCATCCCTATTGTCTACGAACATATTCCGGCTCAAATCGTGTTGCTTCCTGCAGCGGTAAAGGTTGTGCGGCTCAATGTAGAAAAAGCCGGGCAACATATCGGTTATGTGATGGGTGCCGGAGACCAGGTACCGGAAAACCTGGAAGCCATAGGATATACCGTGCACACCCTGAATATGGATGCCCTCAGCGCCGAGACATTAAAAACGATGGATGCGGTGGTTCTGGGTATTCGGGCATACAACGTCCTTGATGAACTCCCTTTTAAAAATGATATTTTACTGAACTATGTGAAAGAAGGGGGCACCATGATCGTACAGTATAACACAAGTGGTCGGGGAGCCCGGGACTTTAGTAATCTCGCCCCCTATCCGCTTCGCCTGTCCCGCGACCGGGTATCGGATGAAACGGCCGCTGTAGAAATTCTGGAACCCGAACATCCCGTACTGAATTTCCCCAACGTTATTAATGCCCAGGATTTTCAGGGCTGGGTTCAGGAACGCGGACTGTATTTCCCCAATCAATGGGATCCGTCCTATACCCCCCTGCTCTCCATGAATGACCCGGGGGAATCCAGTAAAAAAGGCGGACTACTGGTCGCACCCTATGGTTCGGGATACTATATTTACACCGGCCTGAGTTTTTTCCGGGAACTCCCTGCGGGAGTTCCGGGTGCTTTTAAATTATTGTCTAATATGCTTTCCATCGGGAAGGCCCCAATACCTGCGGAGCGTGGAGTTAAAGGATGAAATGAAAGCGAAGATGGTCTGGAAACGCATCTATACCCTGGTGCTGGTTTTAAACGCCATCTACATTCTGGTTTTCTACTTTATTATGACCTCGAACGCTTAGCATGGCAACTATCGACTGGATCATTCTGACGGGTACCCTTTTTTTTATCGTCTTTTTCGGCGTTTGGAAAACCAGGGGAAACAAAGATGTAAAGGAATACGTCCTCGGGGGGAACCGGGCCAAATGGTGGACCGTCGGGCTTTCGGTAATGGCTACCCAGGCCAGTGCGATTACTTTTCTCTCCACACCGGGGCAGGCTTTTCACGACGGGATGGGGTTTGTACAGTTCTATTTCGGACTGCCCCTTGCGATGATCATCATCTGTATTGTTTTTATCCCAATCTACCACCATCTCAAGGTTTATACGGCCTATGAATTCCTGGAAAGGCGTTTTGACCTGAAAACGCGTACCCTTGCAGCCATCCTGTTTCTGATACAAAGGGGACTGGCCGCAGGAATTACCATATTTGCCCCTTCCATCATCCTGTCGGCAGTCCTCGGATGGGATTTAAAAACCCTGAACATCATTATTGGTATCCTCGTGATTATCTACACGGTTTCCGGGGGTACAAAAGCTGTCAACGTGACCCAGAAGCAACAGATGTTCGTGATTATGCTGGGGATGTTTATGGCCTTTTTCTTTATTCTCGGTTACCTCCCTTCCGATATTGATTTTAGCAAAGCCCTTAAAATTGCAGGGGCCAGCGAGAAACTGAATATTCTCAATTTCGACCTGGACACCAGTAGCAGGTACACTTTCTGGAGCGGGATTACAGGGGGCATGTTTCTGATGCTATCCTACTTCGGGACAGACCAGAGCCAGGTACAGCGCTACCTTTCCGGAAAATCTGTACGGGAAAGCCAGCTCGGACTTATTTTTAACGGGTTGCTGAAAATCCCAATGCAGTTTTTTATCCTCCTGGTCGGGGTTATGGTCTTTGTATTCTATCAGTACAACCCATCGCCCCTGAATTTTAACCCGGCAGCTACTGCGGCGGTTCTTGAATCTGAATACGCCGAAGAGTACGAGGAACTCGAAATGGCCCATGGAGCATTGGAGCAGGAGAAGAAAATGGCACAAAACGCCTTTTCCAAAGCTTTGGATCTAAAGGAATACAACTCCACGATTGTCGCCAAAGAGAATATCCTGAAAATCAACCAGAAAGAGCGCTATAACCGGGAAACGGCTAAAACGCTGATTAGCCAGGCAGACAGCAGTGTGGAGACTAACGACAAAGACTACGTTTTTATACACTTTATCCTGAATTATCTGCCCCGGGGTCTTATCGGCCTTCTATTGGCAGTGATCCTATCGGCTGCAATGTCTTCCACAGCTTCGGAATTAAATGCCCTGGGAACGATCACCGCCCTTGACCTCTACAAGAGAAATAAAAAGCAGGAGATGGAGCCCAAACACTACGTAAAGGTTTCCCGCCTTTTTACTTTAATGTGGGGTGTAGTGGCCATTACCCTGGCGTGCCTGGCCAGTCTGGCCGAAAACCTGATCCAACTCGTTAACATTATCGGCTCTATTTTTTACGGGAATGTACTCGGGATTTTCCTGCTTGCCTTCTTCGTAAAACCCGTTCGGGGCAACTCCGTTTTTATCGCCGCCGTCATCACTCAGGTCATAGTCATTATCGGGTTTGAATACGACTGGATGTCCTTTCTCTGGCTCAACGCTTTTGGATGTGCACTGGTTATTATCCTCGCCCTCGTGCTGGAAGGTTTTGACAGATTACTGAAAAACCCACCCATCCGAATATAAAAAGCCCGGCCTTTTTACGGCCGGGCCTCTGAACTACTTCCTTGTATTTGCTCAAACTACGAGATGTATCTCTCCTGTGGTTGAAAGGAAAAAAGGGATTACATGCCTCCCCATTCCTTCAGGGAATCCTTGTTCATCTTTACATAATCTGCGTTACCTGCTTTTTCAGCGGCTGCGAGGGACTTTTTGGCCGCAGCGATTGCCCCGTCCTTATCTCCCATTTTAGCATAAATAAGGGATTGCTGACGCATCATCCAGTATGCGTCCGGATTCATGGCTACCGCCTTATCTACGTATTCTTTGGCCTTTTCCATCTCCATTCCTTCCTGGAAATAGTAGGACGCAGCTCCGTAGTAATCATTGGCAGTTGGTCCGCCCATAGCCGCCTCAATGCTCTTCATGGCCTTAGCCTTGGTCGGGACCTCAAAAGGAACACCCGCATAGGTGTTTTCCCACCACATTCCGAGTGTCCCCCCGTTGTTATGCAGGTTGTCCAGGGTAATGGTAAAGGTTTCTGCCGTAGGTGTTGTCTTTACAGCAGGTACCGTAATACTAGCCGCAACCTTTCCATCATCCCACTTGGCAGGGGTTCCCCAGTTGCTGGTATCTGAATAAAAAAGAACTTCCCACTTGTCCTCCATAGGTTTGGTAAAAACCGCATAGGTTCCGGCCTTGAGGGTCTTGCCTCCTACCGTGACATCATCACTAAACATAACAGTGGTATTTGCATTCGCTCCGGTCCGCCAAAGTTTTCCATAAGGGACCAGGTTTCCAAAAACGGTTCTCCCTTTCATGGATGGACGGGAATAATTCACGGTTACCTCTGTAAGGCCAACCATTTGCTCCAGGGTGGACCCGGGGCTCGGGGCAGGGGTCTGCATTTGTGCAACTCCCATAAGTCCGGCGCTCAGGGCCAACATCAAAAGTGTTCTTTTTATCATGTTAATTGGATTTTTGTGTTCGATCAAAACTACTGAGAAAGAAAGGCTTGTTTTGTTAAATAAATCCTAAATACATCATCTGAAGCCACTAATCCTGCCACATCCAGGCGTTCGTTTTTTTGCCAGGATTCCAAGGCTCCCGGAGTGTTGGGAAAAGCAGAACAGGATAGGTTCAACTTCGGCTTAACGCTCCCCTGCCTTTGTCCCGGGAAGTGACGTAAGGGCTTTGGAAGGGATGTGATAGAGTGCCGACGGGAGGGATATGATCTTGCGGTCAAAAGCCTCAGAGGTAATAAACAAATCCCCGTCCGGGCTTACCGCTATCCCCTCGGCCTGGGCAAATCCTATGGGAACAGGGGGTTCTTTTGTTGTAAGGGCCTCTACCCCTGCCACCTGGTCTTGTTCAGCTTTCACAATTGCACCTTTTTCCTGTACAAACCCTACGGTGAGCGCGTACCGCTGCGTATTGGCAGGAAAGCCATTTGCCGGGGATCCCGAGGGAACCTGAATGAGAAAGGGTTGTAGTTCGCCCGTATACCCCAGCAAATACCACATATCCCCTTTGGGATCAAAAGCGGCGTCGGTAACCATTCCTCTGACATTAAAGGAAGGGCCCTTTTGAGCTCTGTGGTTCCCTGGAGTATTGGGAATGCTGTAAACAGTAGTACCTTTCTTCTGCCATTGCTTGGTGAAAACCCAAAGGGAATCCGGCCCGGCGAGCAACGCTTCTGCATCCCAGTCACTATTTCCTTTTCCATTAAAATCTACCTGATCTTCATAAAAAAATGAGATAACCTCTGCTTCGATTTCATCCTTCTTCATATAATCCGCCCTGGAAACCCTGAGGATACGCAGGTCTTTGCGTCTTCCGAGGTTATTGCCAAAATCCCCAATATAGATATAGTTGGCGTCTGCCGCGAGCGCTTCCCAATCCGTATTTGCCATATTGGCAATGGTGACCTCCCGCACCACCTCGAGGGAAGTAGTGTCCATTTCATAAAGCACAGGGGCATTGCCGGAATCGTTTATGGTAACCCAACGATTATCCAGCAACAATAGCCCGGAACTTTCATTTACATTTTCTGCAAGAGGACCCTTCCATTTAGCATGAAGCTGCCCTGCAAGGTCTGAAGGAAAGGTCAAACTCCCGAACAGGAGCATAAATAAACACAGATTTCGCATGGGCGAAAGGTACAAATTCTGATGATCAGGGTTGCCTTAGCCGCGGAAGGATCCGCAAAGAACCCTGTGAATTAGTGAATCCCCTGTTTTTATAATTTGTTTAACTCATTATCAAGATGGCTTAAACAGAATGATTGTATATTTGTTCCATCTGATATGAAACTATATCGCTTACGCGCCACCCAGCAGCTGCCCATTACCCCTGAGGATGCCTGGAATTTCCTGTCTAACCCGGAAAACCTTCAGAAAATTACCCCGAGCCATATGGGGTTCCAAATCCTAAGCGGGGCGGATCGACCCATGTATCCCGGTCAGATTATTCAATATAAAGTCTCCCCTGTACCGGGAATAACCACACGCTGGGTAAGTGAAATCACCCATGTTGAACCGGGGTCCTATTTTGTGGACGAACAGCGCTTTGGACCCTACAGCCTTTGGCATCATAAACACTTTATTAAAAAAGTGGATGCAGGGGTGTTAATGGAAGACATCGTCGATTACAAATTGCCCATGGGTTTTCTGGGGAGGCTGGCCCACCCGATTTTTGTGCGTAAACAACTCGCCGGAATTTTCAGGCATCGGGAAAAAGCCCTAACAGACATTTTCGGGTCCATCCCCGGGTGCCCTACAACATTTACAATTG